>JAEIGA010012419.1_pt1 | contig 12933 bp, 14 predicted proteins | sample 9270691 | NCBI WGS metagenome assembly JAEIGA01 (sample SAMN17057246, study PRJNA624740) | gut metagenome | biome: biome; isolation source: fecal sample | host: Bos grunniens | place: China: Xizang | collected 2019 | reverse complement strand
GTACTGATCCTTGTACTGCTGATACAGTGCATCTCCATTCAGGTCATAGGTGAACTTCTCTCTGTTGTTGATTCTGTTGAGAGCCTCCTTAAGAGACTCTCCGTAAGTGCCGCCTGTCCAGTCGGCAACCTTGTTTTGCTCGTGCAAATCCAATGCAGTTTTAGCATCGTTGACAGACTGAGAAGCAACGTACTGTTTGTACTTTTCCGCTTCTTCTCTCTTCTTCTTGACCGCTTCGGATTCGACATAGTCATTGTAACTGAATGCCATTTGTTTTTTCCTCCTTTGTTATATTGGATATGTTACAGTAAATGCAAAATAGTCTGAGTTTTCGGCTGCGGTATATACGAGGATATTGCCATCAACGCCTATGTAGGCAGACTGCGAAGGTGGTGAGCCACCTTGAGTATGGTATGTGAAAGGTATTTGTAGTGCAGGTCGGTATCCTTCGGGAAGAGTTGCGACTACAGTATAAGCGTTAGGTGTCAGTACCAAATCTCCGCCGCACCACACAACAACAGTCACATATCCACACTTGCACCGATACGATGTATAATCATTCAATGCTATCCACCCGGTATCTGTCCCATCGACAAACCCCTCATCGAATATAGCTTTCCAAACGGAGCGGAATGTGTATTCTTCGTCATAGTCGCAGTATGTGCCTATGGTCACATTCTTGCCGCCCCTACCGAGGTGCAAAGCCACATCTTGAGTGGGAACATCAAAGGTCTTGATGTCATATTCTCCAACATCATCCATTGCTCTGATCTGAACTGTATATGACTTTCTCGTGTCGAAGTCGGTGTCTGACGGATTACTGGTGCTGGGCAACAATGCGTTATACTCATCCGTATTGGTTGTGTCCTTGCTTATAAGGTCATACCATTTATGCACATTGTCATCCCAAGTATCTGTGGATAACTTTCGCCTCCACTGTAAAGAGCATTGGTTAAGGTTGTTAACGCTGTAGTAGAACCTTTTCGCTTTCACCCAAAGCGAAGTGCTGTTGCCGACTCTTTTGCCGTTTCCATCGCTTCTGTAGCATTGGATGGCGTTCTCGATGCCAATAGGAACAACCAAAGGCTTCGAGTATCCTATGACATTGATTTCCTCTGTATCTGTTCCTATGAAGCCTCTTGTGTCTGTGGCTGTAGCTGTGATGCCAACCTTGCCGATACCGTCTATTACATTGGATGTGAATGGTTTCAAGTAGTTATAAGCAGTCTTGCCTATCTGAGCAACAATGCCGCTTATACTTGCACCATACTTTCCCTCAGCGGCTACCTCTATGTAAGCTCTCGATTTGCCTTGTATCCACAGGCCATCAAACTCACTCGGCAGAGATCCGTTGTCAAGAGTGATGCTCATTGATACAACAGGCTTGGTTTTGTCAGTCTCTTGTATTGTCAGCTTTTTGGGGAGTGTCGAGTAGAAGGTGTTTGCCCCTATAATTGTGCGAATATAGAACGTGACATCTCTTGTCCCTGTGGGCGCAGCATTGCGGAGAGCATCTCTCTCTGCCTCGGTAAATTCGAACTTAAAGGATTTGCCTGTTTTGAGAATAGGTTTATATGCTATATCAGCCGCCCCTGTCCACGAGATACAAGCTTGAAGATCATCAACCGAATCGCCTGCAGGATTGTTGTAGGTGATGGTGGGATTGTCATTGTCCGTAAAATCAGGTGCATCTGTAATGTTTGCCTGTCTCGGTATGTTGTCAAGTTCCCAAGAGCCTTTGTGAGTTCTCCACACGCCATCGTATATCATTACGGTCATAACCACCTCAATGGTCTTGTTGCCGTACTCATCGTGAGGCACGTCTATCGTTCCGCTTGTGCTTCCTTTTGCGGCAGGAAACCTTTCGGTATCCCACTCCGTTCTACCCGATTTATAAACGTCAGTACCGTTGATGGTGAGTGTTACATCTGTGGTATAGAAGTTAACCTCACCGCCTATGGATGACAGTTTCCACGATACAGGGGATTTGTTGTTGGCGATGTCTTTTGTTTGTGTACACTCCAAGAGGAGGTATCTGCCCCCCCAAGAGTGACTCTTTAAGCTAAATGTACTTGCCATGTGTTATCCTCCTATTCGATCCAAGTGAATGCCAACCCATCGGATGTATCCATTTTGTATCCGCCGAACTGTACGTTTCCCAAGAACACGGCATCTGTGATATAAAGCTTATATTGGCTTATATATGCTACCTCGTTGCCGCTTTCGTCAAATAAACAGAGGCCTTTGGGTATAAACCAAGCATATTTGTTATAAACGCCTTTATCGTCTGTTTCTCCAACGCCTACTCCGTAAACATCTTGTTTAAGTCTATCGTGATATCCAAGGTAACCACGCTTGATGTAAGCATTGGTGCTCTTCACATCATCGCCTATGGTCTGCACGTTGGCATAGAGTGCTGTTAGTCCTTTTGAGTTCTCCTCGATGGTTGCAGATGTCTTCTCGGTGTATGTGCCGAAGTCCGATATAGCGACATACTCTCCGTTGAAGTCTCGCCTCATAGTCTCCTCGTATGCCTTGACTATATCGGCAGACTTTATAATCAGAGCCTTTATGGAGTTGAAGGTGTTTGCTGCTTCTTCAGGAGATACATCCTCACTCTGTTTGCTCATCACCACAGAGGAGGTATTCCCTGCCACAGCTTCGTCAATGGTATTCAATGCCCAGTTGAGTTGCTGCACAAGCTGATGCATATAGCTCTGCATTTGCTTCATCTGTCCATCAGGTGTCGCTGCGGTTATGTTGGGAAGCCTTATATCAATGTTATTGCTCATTAAATATCACTTCCTTGCTCCATGGTTTTTGTTATGGAATATATCTTGCCCTCTCCCTCTCCCTCAAACTTCAGCTTCAGGTGGTCACATCTCTTAGGTTTGATGGGCAATGTAAAGGTGCTAAGCTTTGTACCGTTAAGTGTACACAAATGCTCCCAAGTGCCTGAAGAATCATACTGCACGAAGAGATATAGCTTTGTGCCTATGCTCAGATTCATTTTTACGGATATGCGAGAGAGGTACTTCTTGTCAGGTGTTACCGCACCGATGATGCCTGTCTCTGCCATCCACTTGGTCGGAGCAGCCTCTGCTGTGCCCGATCCGAACACAGTCTTTATTTTGTTGTCTGCAGCATCTATGAAATACAGCTCTCCATCGCACGAGCAGAACGCTTTTGCCTGAAGGTTGTCTTCCTTGTGCCACATATTCTTTGAGGCATCAAATACGAAGAAGTTCCACTCTCCATTGGTATCCTGCATAGATATGTAATACTTACTGCCGTGACTACCTGCCGTTGCATTGAAGTATCTGACCTCGCCCATTGCAGACGATATCTCTGCCGGGAGCGAGCCATCATAAACGCAGACAGCATTTCTTGACTTGTAGAATAGGTCAGCATTGACTATAGCAAGGCTGTTCTCGCTGCCCTTCTGTACACCCTGACAGGCCGTAGCTTGTATTTGGAAGTTGGCAGGATAGTTACCATATACCTTGTGGATATAGTTTTCTTTGAAGAAGATAGGATATCCAAGATGTGTGATAGCTCCTGTCCACTGTCCGTCAGTGCCGCAGGATGCTGAATAGCTGTCTGTGGATATTTGCATAAAGCAGTTCCAGTTCCTGAAGTCTCCGAGCTTCGATGCGTATATCTCATTAACGATATTGCCGTTGGCATCAGGTCCGTATCTGCATCCCCACAGCCTGTTGCCTGCCTCAATAACATAGTCAAGAATAGGCATATTCATCTCAAGGCAGAGGTTGGTCTCCTTTGTGTACTCATCATCAAGGAAGCCTACAACCACAATGTAGTCATCAGTTCCTTCTCCTCTGGGATTATCTAAGGTTGTATCGCCCGGATCGTGATATGCTTCCCACAGAGGACTTATCTTGCCCTCAAGGTCCTTAAACTGTGACACATCAGAAGGAAGTCCTGTTATCTTTACTGCATCATACTGCTTAAAGGATCTCGCAATATTGGGAGCAGATATCTTGATGTATGTAGTGGCTATCTGTGACCAAGTCGCATTTGCCGAGGAATACTGTTTAAGCGCATTCGGTATGGATGAGTTGTCTAACCACAGTGGATGTTCGATTGGATTTTCAGGTGGAGTTGAGCCTTTGTATACATCTGTATAAACAGTGCCATCGACCTTGCATATTTCGTACCTTGCTATTATTTTTTCACCATCAGAATTAAATGATGCCTCTATATTGCCGAAGTCGGTAAAGTCGATTGTGTTGACATACTTCTTGTCCACAGGATTTCTATCCTCATCCCTCGTGATAATAATGACGTATGCCCCCATAGAAACAAGGTCTACTGTCTTATATGGCGATAGGCTTAAATCAACTTTCTTCTCGTTGATGACGAAGTTAGTGCCATCCACATAACACAGAGCATCCTTGGATATAAGTCCATTAGGACTTGCAGGTGTTGCGTATACACCTCTCTTGTTGCGAGGAGAGAGTACCGGGTAATAAGAGGATGTAAGATTCTTCATGTCAAAGAACTCTCCATCACCTATGCGGAGGTTATGGTTGTATCCTCCGAACACATCAATGGTATCTCTTGATGTCGGCATCTCTATAAGTGTAGGATATTTCACTTGTTACCCCTCCCCTCAAAAGTATTTGATCTTTGTTTCTTTAGGCATATGCTCTCTGTTATATGCTCTCTCGTATGCAGAATAGGCTGATTTGTACATAGATGTGCTGTTGTTGTATCTGCCTATTTCCCCATTCCAGTAATCTATCCACGTCTGAAGCCAAAAGACATATACATCATCATAGGGCGCAGGAACAAGAAGCACTGTATCGAGAGGAGTATTCTCATCGTAGCCTGTGAAGGTAACCTCGTCAGAGCCTTCGTGTTTGTCGATAATATCCCTCTTGATGACACCATCAAGCTTAGAGAGCTGTGCTATTTTCTTTTCCCGCGAGTATGTGTTTGGATACAAGTCATCAATGGCATTGATTGCTTCGATAATTGTCATTGTTTCACTCCTCTTTTTTCAACAAAAGGGAGTTTTGAACACTCCCCTTTGGTTTCTTTCTTAATTTTTGTCTGCGTGCTCCGCTTCAAATTCCATCGACTGCGAGAGCATCTCTTCCTGATGCTGAAGCACCTCTGCCACACATTCGGGAACTTCTACCTCTACGCCTCTCTTGATAAGCCATGTGCGGTCATTTACCGCTACAGGAACGTCATCCTTCACAGTTCTGGAGAGGGGGAGTTTGATTTTTACCAATTTTTCAGCCTTGGTAGCTGCTGTGTTATTGTTAGCCATATTAGCCTCCTTAAAATGTTATCAGGGAGAGGGATACCCCTCCCCCTGACTTTTATTGTTGATTAGTTTACCTTTGCATCTGCCGAAAGTTCGGACTTGCACTCGATACGATAGATGTAAGGCTGAACAAGGATTTCTGCTGTCTTAATAGCCTTCCAACCGATAGAGCTTCTCTGATCCAAAGGATCGGCAGTACCTGCAGAACCCTTCTGCTTGATGATGGTCTGGAGACCGCCACCTTCAATTTCAGTTACACCATAAGCGTTTGCACCGAGCATAAGGCAACCAAATACGCCGCCTTCGTAAACTTTAGCTTCAGTGGATTCAACGAATCTTACACCTGCAATCTTGCCGATTTCACCGTTGTAGATGTTTTCGGAAGTTGTATACTTATGAGCATCAATCCATTCGGGATCGTTCATGATGTCATAAGCAACGTAGGGATGGATAATACAGATGTAATCGCCGTTGATCTTGGGAGTGTTGTTGCCCTTGAGCAATGCAGCAACCTTCTTGATGGTAGCTACAGTGAGCTTACAAGTAGCATCAAGTGCAGTACGGCTTGTTACCGCAGTGCCATCGCCCTTGGGAGCGTAGTATACATATGTACCGCTCTGAAGAACGTTTCTGGTGATGGTGTCGAGAGTGAGACCTGCCTGATTACCGAGAACAGTTGTAGCCTCAACGATGGTGTTGTCAAGAGCAGTGAGCTCAAGTACATCAGACTGAGTGATGAAGTCACCATACTGAGCAACTTCAGCCTCGATAGCGGTTACAGTAAGGCTCTTGCCGTCAGGAGTTACACCTTCAGTAAGAGGCGTTGTAGCCTTGGGCAGAGATGCGAACTTACGGAACTCGATTTTCTTACCGCCGTTCTTGGGGATAGGTCTCTTCTGACCGAACTGATCATGTACAAGGTTTGCCTGCGCTTCCTTGATAAGATTCATATCATAGAAAGTCTTGTTTTCGGGGGCAAGACCTTCAAGAAGCGTAGTCTGAACTGTAGCAGCGAAAAGCTGCAGGTTGATTTTCATGAATTCTTTCATTGTTTTTAATCTCCTTTTTGTAAATATTTTTTTGAATTTAATATTGGCAACAGGAGATTGAATCGCTTTTAACCGAAAGTGATTTTCTTTCCTCTTGCCACTTGGCGGTTGATCTCATCGATATCCGCATGAGTGAGCTTAGACACATCGCTCTTAACTACCGATGCACTCTGAGAAGAAATACCATTTTCACTCGGTCTTGCTCCGTTAGCTATAATCTTGTCGGTGAGTTTCTTTTCAGTAGTTTTTACTGCAAACTGCATTGCACTTCCTAAAATCTCATCCTTGTGAATGAGTTCAAATGCAGTTTTCACATCGACACCCGGGATACGGAGGACATCAATGAACTTGGGATTCCGCAACTCTGCCTCAAGGTTGAAGGAAGGATATATTGCTTTGACCTGCTCTGACTGCTTTATCCACTCAGCTACGGTCTTGTCGGCATTCTCTTTTTCCCTCTGTTGGTCAAGCTGCTTTTTAAGTTCAGCATTCTCTCTCTCCATCTTGTGTACTCTCTTGACCTCTTCGACCGAGATACCCTTGTCGAGAGCTTCCTGCTCATAGTAAGAGTCATCCTCGTCAATGGCCTTCATAAGAGCATCTACGTCTGTAGCATCTACGCCATATTTAGCAGAGAGCTTCTCAAACATAGGTGTGAGGGAATTGTACTTGTCAACAGTTTCCTTTGTACCCTTGAGTCTCTTCTGGATGGTGTCCTGCATCTTAGCATCGTAAAGGTCCTTATACTCACCTTTGATGAGCTTCTCAAACTCTGCATTACGATCCACAGTCTGTGCTGTAACACCATCAGCATCGGTTATTTTTGTTTGCACATCGGCGACTTGTGCGCTATCCTCAGGCTGAATGCCATACTTGACATTAGCAAGGGGATTACTTTTCCCAGCCTTTTGAGACACGGCGGCTGTCCCTGTTGCGCCCGTTGCTCCCTCAGCTCCTGTGCCTGCTCCATCTGCAAAGAGTTGGAGATTGAGCTTAAGGAATGATTTGATTTTCTTCATATAGTTTCCTTTCTGTTCGTAAAGTGAACGATTCTTTTTATATTGCTAAGGACTTAAATGTCCTCACCAAACGTTTCTACCGCAACATTCTGCGGATAATTGTGAGCGAGGAGCTGATATCCTGCCTGCACCACGAGGTATGTGTGGAGCAGTTCTGTGTAGGAATCATCATCCTTTGCTCTGCAGGTAATGATTGAATTACCATCTCTGAGCTTGAGTGTAGGGGAATACTTGAGCAATCCCCTTTCCTCAGCCATCTGTACATTCTGAGCCACTGTATATGCAAGGATTGAAGCAGAGGCACATATAATGTCATTGCCCTTCAAGGCTTGCATTGCATGCCCTTTAACGTGCAGACTGACCTGCCTCTTTCTTGCATCCATTGTGAATTTAGCAACTACCATATAGCCTCCTTATGTGGGAGAAGTGGAATCAGCCACTCTCTGTCTTGCTTTCTTGGTGTTGGATGCCTCTCCGGGACCTGCTTCACCGCCGAGAGCTTCTGTATCTTCTACTTTGCCCCCTGCCTTGCCATCAATAGGTGCGACAGGTGCACCGCCTGAGAACTGTGCCATCAACTGTTCTGCAAGGTTAGAGCCTCTTGACTGGTCTACCATCTGTGCAAGCATTACCATCTGCTGTTGCATCTGCATCATCTGCTGATACATAGTTCCGTTTTGAGATATCTTCTGCATAATGAAGTGCTTTCTGTCAAAGTCCATCATATCGAGACAGGCAAGAGCCTGATCTGCCATCTGAGGATTGAAGAAGCCTGCTCCATAGAACTGAAGTGCCAGTTCGTTCTGAGACATCTTGCTATAGGGAGAAGCCTTCTGAGCTGTTACCTCTATGTCGAAGAGGGGGAGTCTGTATCCCATATCTGTGCCGAACTCTACACCCTGCATCTGAGGCTGTATTCCTGCGTTAGAATACTGAACAAACCTTGCGGCACCGTTCTCGCCCATGATACGGAAGCATCGAGGAAGGTCATAGAACTGTCTTATAAGTTCTATTGCCATCGATACTATCTTTCGGAAGGCTCTGTAGGATGCCTTGTTATTGTCTCTCGATAGCTTGCTTCCTGCCTCCTGCATTGCCGCTATACCTGATGCAGCAGTAACACCCGGAGCAGTACCACCTGTGGATACGTCTCTGTTACCTGTTACCTCTTTGAGTTCCTCAACCTTATTACTGATTACCTCAATAAAGTTACCACCAAGTGTGCTGAAGGCCATCGGCAGGATGTGGTTTTCGTCAAGGTTGCCTGCGACATGGACTATCTCCTTGTCCAAGTCAGCAAACTCCTCCTCGTTGATACCACCATCTTCACGAGCAAAGAATCTTGGACTTGCGTTGAAGATCAAATTCTTCAGAATTGCTCTGTTGCCTCTGTCTATGTATTCCTGAGCAGACTTGCCTATGTCTATATATCCGAAGCCTGCAGGTGTGCCTTCCACCTGATATAATGTGTCAAATACGAAAGGATACAATCCGTGATTGTACCAACCTGTCTCTGCAAACTGTGGATCATTCTCTGTAGCGAATAGCACCTCGTCATTAACAAACTTACAGTAGTGAAGGACTGTTCTGCCGTTCTGATACTTCTTGTAGTACCAATCCACCACACAAGACTTGTTGGTGGTGTCTACAGTGTCATCATACACATACTTCTTAATATCTATCGTAGCTGTGCTGAGCTTGCCGTTAAGCTGAGGATATGAGCCTACGAGCAGGTCATTGTCAGCGAGTTCCACATGGAAAAGGTTACGAGACTGCTGAATATCGGTGATCCCACTCTCCCAAAAGAGATTGATAAGGTCAATCTTTTTGACAGCGATATCACCCAGTCCGTTCAGCTTTGACTTGTCCCAAAAGATGCCATAGACACCAGTACCGCTTTTCAGCTTGTAGTTCCATACATCTGAATAGACCTGCTCAAAGTCACACTGATCGAGAATGACAGGAACAATGGATGTAAGCATTTCTGCCTCTCCCTTGTCCCCCTCTTCCCTCGGAAGTATGTTAGGCGATGGAAAGTTATCCATCGCATCAGCATGCTTGTTTGCTATGGAGTTAAACAGCCATCCCGATGTAGGCTGTATTCCCTGCGATTTATCTCTCATACACTCCCAGTGGCGAAGCTTGTACCACTGTTCGTTGTCTATGATGCGCTTCTCAAGGTTTTCTTTGCCCTTCTTATAGTTCTGCAGGATCTGATTGGCTTCTGCTATCTGCTCTCTTCCTATGACCTGAGAGAGAGCATTGAAGCCATTCATAGCACCCGAAGCACTCATTCCCTGTCCTTGCATCATACGAGCCTGCTGTTCCTGTCGCAGTCTCATTGCCTCTGATTCGGGAGTAGGTCTCGGAGCTGACTGTCTACGCATCATCTGCTCTTCAGGAGAGGGAATCCGACTCTGCTGAGCCTGAGGTTTTTCTTCCTCTTCCTGCGGCATTTTCTTTTTCTCTATTGCCATTTATTCTTAACCTCCGTTAATAATCATCATCTTAGGTCTTGCTGACCTTCTGATTAAATCTTTCTTATCTATGTCGAGTATTGTGTGAAGCGGACTGTTTACATACTCATCAGGCTTAGGCGTTGCCCTTGGCTTGATAGGTCTGCTCATAAGGAAGTACCTCCAAGCATCGGCTATATGATCCTCGCCATCGGTGTCTATATCCTCTACCTTGTGTTCATCAAACTGAAGGAGAGGGATTGTTCTGATGAAGTTCTCGCAGTTCTTAAACACATAGAACATCGGGAAACCATTATCATCAAAGGCCAACCTATAGTGGCACTGCATCCATCCGGGGATTCGCTCATGGTCACCCTTGCCAAAGAATACTTGATGCTTTGCGGCAGTATCGGCGATTGATTCGCCTATCTGAGCATCCCATATAGCAGGATCGGCAATGCCTTGTATCTTCTTTCCCTTGAGCCAAGGATGCTCTGTCTCTATCCTGTGTATCTCTGCGAATACCTGCGGAGGTGTTAGCTTTACACCTTCATTGGGAGCGTTTTTCAGACAGCCATAGTATTCAAGGATGTGGTATACAACACCGTCATAGTCAACGGCAAACCACATACAAGAGAATGGTTTGTTGTATCCCCAGTCAAATGAGCGATATATCTTCCAACCATCGGGTATATCAAAGGGATTGATAACGTGTGTCCATCGCCTGTCATCGTAGTGGTCGGGATCATCCTTGAACTCCTCGAAGAACTGACCGAAATATACATCCCATCTGCCCTCAAGCCACGCCTCTCTGAGCTTTGGAGGCAGTGCTTCAAGCTGTTCCATATACTCAGGCTGCTTATCTAAGAGAGCCTTGTTATCTTTCACAAGAGACTGTATGAAGCTGTAGTCTTCGGGATTTTCACCCTTCTGATATTTTCTATCTATAAACAGCCTCTTTACCCACTGATGCCCTACGCCACCGGGATTGCAAGTGATGTAGATTCGCTTGGGGAAGTTATTAACACCACGCACACAGGCTATCAGCTTCTTATATTGGCTTTCGGAGAACTGTGTGGCCTCGTCTATGAACATTATGTCGCACTCAGTACCTTGGAAGTTATCAAGGTCCTTCTCGTTGCTACAGTATCTGAAAATGATCTGAGAGCCATTTGGGAAGAGCATTCTCTTTTTGGAGTCATTGTATTTGTAACTCCCCAAGGGAAGCATCTCCTTGATGGGGAGGATGTGGTTAGCCTCAAGCTCAGGATATGACCTACGAAGAATCATAACCTTGATGCCCTTATGTCTGAAGCACAGAAGGATTGATTTCACCCTGACACTCCATGACTTGCCGCCCCCTCGAGCACCGCCGAAAGCAACGTTCTTGTGGTGATCCGCAAGGAATAAAGCCTGTCTCGGATTCGGTTCGGGGATGTTGATGTTTAATTGTGCCATGAACTATCCCCTCCCTCGATGGTGATAGCTATATCTGCAGTCTCAGACTCGCTCTGAGCCTCTCTCTTGAGCTTCTCGATCCGTGCTTCCTGCTCTCTCTTATCAAGTTCAGATTTGAGCATCTGTACTTCTTTTATGCTCTTTAATGCTGCAGCAATCTCTTGTGCACCCTTGCGGTCAATGATTGTGCGCACCTCAATAACCTTTTCTTCCTCGTGGATAATCTCTTTAGTAGGCTTATCAGGTCTTAACTCATTGTTATATTCAATTTCTTTAACCTTCTCCACGTTCTTGTATAATTGGATGTCAAGCTCATCAACAGCCTGTTCTATTTTGGCGAGAAGTCTATCTGCAATGTCAATGATGCGAGTCATCTTATCAACTTTGCTCTTCTCGATTTTCTCCACTGATTTTGTAACAGTTTTGTCATAATGCTGTTTTTTCAGTTCTGCCCACTTTTCGTTCTTTGCTCTGTTGCATAACGTACCAAGTGAAATCTCATATTTTTCTGCAAGCTTTCTGTAGCTTGACTTTTCTGTAGTTATATACTCTGTCTTTATCTGTTCCCAACTCCAACCCACAAAAAGCTCCTTTCTATCAGTTTATGCCTATATGATATACCAAGGTATGCCGAAATCTAAACCCCCCCTTCCGACACAATTTTTGCAACAAAAAAGAGAGGTGCGAAAGCACCCCTCTCAGACCTCTTTGACTCTTATGTTCTTAAGGTAAAGCATAGCCTTACGCTTAATGATGTAAGACTCCTTTTTTCTGGTGGCATCAGACTTTGCATCTTCAACTACCATCTCTCCTGTTCTAAGGTCAGTGTACACAAAGTCTGCTATGTAAACCACAGAACGCTCTATACACTTACCAAGGTGGATTCCACCACGCTTTCCTATGGTAGAAGGCTCTCTTTGTGTTGGGATCAGCTCAAATGGCACCTGAGTTTTAAGGTCGGCTATCTCTCCTGCCCTCTGAAGCATCTGCAGCTCCCCCCACCTTTCAGCTTCGTGCTTAGAGGCATGTGTGATACCATCGCAGGTCTTCGTTTTTTGACTGTTATATTTCCCACGCCTTTTTTTAATATAATATGCCATCCGACACCTCCTATTTATACTTGTCCATCAACATCTTATTAACAGGACAGTCTTTGTACTTATCGTTGCAGTATTGAAACCTATAGTCCTGACACAATTCTGCATCTGCGAAATTAAGAGTTAGGGAGGATTTCTCTACCACACCCTCACAGAATACCCTCTGAGAGCTTTCCTTGTGGTAGAAAGGACATTTAGCATAAGCTGACTCGTTATACTTCATTGCGTACCTCCTGCCTGCATCTCTCTATAATGAGTTCACCGAGGTTATTTGACAGAAGTTGTCCCCAAGGTCCGAGGAAGAACTTTTCCAGTTTTCTGACCTCCCTTTGGTTTTTCAGAGACTCCATCTCCGTTGCCTGTCTTATAAGAGCCTCTTTGTAGTCCTCGGCAGCCACTTTAAGGATGGCCACCTCCAGACCTTCTTTCGGATTGATTTTGGTGCTGTTATGTAAAATCTTAGGCCTTATCATATTAACCTCCTATCTCAGTCTGTGGTTCTTCTTTGGATCGTGGCCTATGCAAATACAGCTCGACTTGGATCTCTCATAGATTCTG
>JAEIGA010012418.1_pt1 | contig 12934 bp, 11 predicted proteins | sample 9270691 | NCBI WGS metagenome assembly JAEIGA01 (sample SAMN17057246, study PRJNA624740) | gut metagenome | biome: biome; isolation source: fecal sample | host: Bos grunniens | place: China: Xizang | collected 2019 | reverse complement strand
GTTTTGGCTTTAGATTTAGCACCTTTCACCGCTTTAGGTTTACCAATATGAGCCGCTACAGTTTTGTTCGCCAACAACATAAATTCCTCAATGAGCATATTCGACTCCTTCGCCTCTTTAAAATATACACTCAAAGGTTTACCCTTCTCATCAATTTCAAATCTCACTTCCACTCTGTCAAAAGCAATAGCCCCTTTAGCAAAACGTTTAACCCTTAGCATCTTAGCCAATTCGTTGAGTTTTAGTACCTCTTGAGCATAATCGCCTTCGCCAGTTTCGATTATTTGTTGTGCTTCTTCATAAGTAAATCGTCTATTTGAATTTATCACAGTGCGACAAATCTTATAATCCTTCACCTCAGCAAATTCATCAACGTGGAACACAACAGAATAAGCCAACTTATCCTCATTCGGACGCAATGAACAAATATTATTACACAATCTCTCTGGCAACATAGGCACAGTTCTATCCACCAAATATACTGATGTCGCGCGCTTGTAAGCCTCTTTATCAATGATTGAGTCAGGGGTTACATAATGAGTTACATCGGCAATATGCACACCAATCTCCCACAATCCCGTCTCTAACTTACGAATAGAAAGTGCATCATCAAAGTCTTTCGCATCGCGGGGGTCAATAGTAAACGTTACCACATCACGCATATCACATCTACGACCAATCTCTTCTGCATCAATAACGTCAGGTATTTCATTAGCTGCATCCTCCACCTCTTGTGGGTAACTATATGGCAACCCGAACTCAGCCAAAATAGCATGCATTTCAGCATCGTTGTTGCCAACATCACCCAACACCGTAACAATCTCACCAATAGGATTTTTCTCCTTGCTTACCCATTCTACGATACGTCCTACACAACGTTGTCCATCTTTTCCTCCATTCAATTTGTCAAGCGGAATAAACATATCATGCGTCAACAGCTTCTTATCTATATTGAGAAAAGCAAAAGTAGGTTTAACCTCCAAAATACCCACAAATTCAGTCTTTTTGCGTTCTAATACCTCAACAACTTCGCCCTCTTGCTCTTTACCCTTACGACGAGGGAATAGCACAACTTCCACTCTATCTCCATTCAACGCACAACCCATCGAGCGCTCAGCAATCCATACACGTTCACCCCCATCGTCAGGTATGAGATAAGTCTTCTTAGCAACAGATTCACGGTCCAGAACACCTGTCACTGTCTGACGGCGCATATTAGCCTTGTACTTACCAGCACTAATGCGTTGTATCTTACCAGCTGCCTCTAAGTCAAACATAGCATCAACCACACGCTCCTTCATCACCGACTTCTTCAATCCTAAAGCCGCTGATACTTGCTTATAATTAAAAGGCTTAGTCGAATTCTCATTGAAAAAATTCAACACTTGGCGTGTTATAGCCTCCTTCGTAAAATTTCCCTTTGCCATATTTATTTTATTGTCTGTTGACCGTTGACTGTTGACTATTGAAATCTATTTCTATATCGATTATTCCATAACAATATGGCGCAATCTCATACGGATTAAATGTGTAGATTATGCTACTATCAGTTAAAGCAAAATTACCATTGGGTTCGATATACCAGTCATTATAAAATTCATCCTCTGTAGGCAATAAGCCTTCCGCTCTCAATGCTTTAGCCTTTTCGTCAAGCAAGTTGCCAACTTTGCGCTCAAATCCTTGTCCAAAAATATCCTCTTCTGTTAGTTGTTCACCTGTTTTGATGTCAAAAACATAATTAATTTTGGTATTCATACCATGTGCACCACCAGCGTATGTATATAATTCTCGTTGATAAGACAAGATATTTGAATCACAATATAAAACCCTACCTTTTATATCTGTAATAAAATTAAAAGTGTCAGTAGGTTCAATTGGATTATTTTCGTAAATTTCTTCATATACTTTTTCATACTCAACAAAAGATGAATCGGCATATACTCGCAACACCTTTTTTGTAGAATAATCTGCAAATTCTGAACCAAACAAAGCGGATAGAATATTCTTTTGCAATAATTTATGCGAATCGCCCATCTTCGTTGTAGGTAATTCTATCTCTCCAGTAAATTCAAATTGTAAATTCAGATCTTCATTAACAATCTCGCAACTATATGATTTTGTTTCAAATAAATCATCCTTTTTTGAAGAACACCCAACTAAGGTGATAACCAACAATATAAAAAGTATTTTTTTCATACTACGACTTATTTTTACTAACTTGCAAATTTACAGAAAAATATTTGAATATTAAAATGTTTTGTGCGTTTTTTACTCTCTCACTCCGAACTTTGGCATAAAATAGAGGTTCTTTTTAAAAATTCGCATATTCGTTAGTTGTAACTATATTTTGCAGTTGCAAAAGTAATGTTGTTGGGGTATAATTAAGATTTTGTAAATAAATTTTTGATATTATTTTATGTTTTTTTATGTTTGAAGTATGAAAAAAAAGTGTTAACTTTGCAAGGTAATATGTTATTTTTAAAATATTTGTAGATGAAAGGGAAAATAATATCAAAACGCATCAGATATGGTGTGTATATTGTGAGTATATTGTTGGTTGTTGTAGCAACATATTTTCTATTGCCCAAAGATGATGATTTTAATCGTTATTTTGAGGTTGGAAAGCCTTGGGCATACGATGAATTGATGGCTCCTAAAGACTTTGCGGTTTATAAATCGGACAATCAGTTAGAGTCGGAGAGAAGTTTGGCATTGAGGGAGTTAGAGCCTTATATGAATAGGGAAGAACGTGAAGTTCGTCTTGAGGGGGTAAAGGTGTCGAGTCGTGAGAGTGATTGGATTGCAGATAGATTGCGAGAGATCTATGCTGTGGGTGTGATTTCGTTGCAAGATAGACAAGAATTGGAGCGTTTTGGGGTGAGTAGTGTGGTGTTGTTGGAGGGGCATAGTGTTGTAGCGAAAACTGATATGAAACAATTGTTTACACCTAAAACAGCGTATGATTATGTAGTTGAAAAGGCTAATAGTGTGGGTTGGATTGATAATAATTTGCTTCAGACTGCAAATATTGGGGATTATATTAAGCCTAATGTTGAAATTGATAGAACTAAAACAGATGATGCTATAAAAATAATTGTAGATGGAGTAATGTTGACCTCGGGAATGGTGCAAAAAGGAGAGAAAATAATAGATAAGGGAGAGGTTATTACGGAAGAAAAATATCAGATATTGAAGTCGTTGCAGCGTGCAGTTGAAGGAGAAGAGGAATTTGAGACACAAGGGAATATGTGGAATGTTGTGGGAGATGTGATGATTATTGTTATTCTTTATTCTTTGTTGTTTGCATATTTTTTCCTTTTTCGTCAACGTATATTGGAGTCAATTCGTGCGACGTTATTCATGTTTTTAATGATAGTTGGGATGTTGGGGCTTTTGGCTTTAGTTACGCAGTATCTTGAACTTACTGAGTATATAGTCCCATTTGCGATGTTGCCTTTGGTAGTTAGAGTATTTTTTGATTCTCGTACAGCATTGTATGTGCATATTATCACTATTTTACTTGCGGCTCAAATGGTGCCAGATGCTACAGAGTTTGTGTTTTTGCAGATTATAGTTGGTATGGTGGCGGTTTCGAGTTTGAAAGATATGAATTCGCGTTCGCAATTAGTAAAATCGGCACTGATGATATTTGCGGTGTATTCGATTGCTTTTGTAGGAATGGAGTTGGCGCGAGGTGTTGATGTTGTGGATTTGGATTGGACTAAAATTTTTGTGTTTGCTCTTAATGCTATTGCATTGCTGTTTGCATATGGTTTGATATTTATTATTGAGAAGTTGTTTGGCTTTTTGAGTGAAGTTACATTGGTAGAGTTGTCAAATATAAATAGTCCGTTGTTGATGGAGTTTAGTGAGAAATGTCCGGGTACGTTTCAACATGTGTTGCAGGTGAGTAATTTGGCAGTAGAGGTTGCGAAGAAGATAGGTGCTAATGCGTTGCTGGTGAGGACTGGGGCGTTGTACCATGATTTGGGTAAGATGGTAAATCCAATGTATTATACAGAAAATCAGACTGGAATGAATCCGTTGAATGAATTGCCATACGATGAGGCTGCACAGGTAATCATTTCGCATGTGCAGGAGGGGGTAAATATTGCAGAGAAATGGAATTTGCCATATCAAATTATAGAATTTATCTCTATGCATCATGGATGTAGTAAGGTGAAGTATTTTTATAATTCATTTAAAAATAAATATCCTGACAAAGAGATAGATGAGGCTAAGTTTACATACCCAGGTCCACTGCCTGCAACAAAAGAGACGGCGATATTGATGATGTCGGATGCGGTAGAGGCAGCATCAAGGAGTTTGAAGTCGTATGATGAGGAGTCAATAAGTAAGTTAGTCGAAAACGTAGTGAATGGACAGATTGCCGATGGTCAATTTAAAGATTCGCCTATATCGTTTAGAGATGTTGAGGTAGCAAAACGAGTATTCGTGGAGAAATTGCAGAATATTTATCATACTCGTATTCAATATCCTGAATTGAAGAATAAAAAAGAAGAGAATGGTGCGTTGGATGAAATAAATAAAACATTGAAACGAGTGCGCACGCCTTATCGATTTCAAAAAAAATAGTAGTGTATTATGTCTCTTATTAGGGTTTTATTAGCAATTATATTTCCACCTTTGGCTGTAATTGACAAAGGATGTGGGTCGTTTTTGATTATTTCTATTTTAACTTGTCTTGGTTGGGTTCCTGGTGTAATAGGAGCTTTGATTATTCTCAATAAAAATGAATAAACAGTTATTCTCTAAAACTAATAGTTTTGTGTCTCGTGTTTCGTGTTTTGTGTTTCTAATAATCGTTTTAGTGTTGATATTCACTAAGACATTGTTTTTTCGTATAGATTTGACCGAAGAGGGGCGTTATTCTTTGTCGGATGCAACAAAATTTCAACTGGCAGAAATGTCTGAACCTCTTGCGGTTAAAATTTATCTTGATGGAGAACTTGATGCAAATATGTTGAGATTAAAGCGTGCAACGGAAGATGTTGTGCGCGAGTTGAATATGTATTCAGCAGAAGGGTTGAGTATTGAGTTTGTCAATCCAAATAGTGCAACAATAGATGAGGAGCGTTATGCCGAATATGCTCGTTTAGAGGAGCGTGGTTTGCGAGGGATGAGTGTAACTGTACGAGAACGTGGTGGTAAAATGATGGAGCAGGTGATTTTTCCTTGGGCAGAGGTTTGTGCTTCACAAGATACAATGGCAATACCTTTGATGCAACCTTCGTCTCAAAAAACAGGAGAACAGGCTGTTAATAGTGCTATAGAAGATCTTGAGTATTTGTTTGTAGATGCAATACAGATACTTAATCGTAAAGAGGTGCGTAAAATTGCATTTATAGAAGGGCATGGTGAATTGTCGGAGGAATATACGTATGATGCAAGTGATGCTTTAAGTCGTTATTTCCAGATAGATAGAGGGGTGTTAGGATTGGATGCATCGGTGCTTGATGCTTATTCTGCAATTATTATAGCTAAGCCAGAAACTCAATATTCTGAAACAGATAAGTTTATAATTGACCAATATATTATGCGTGGCGGTCGGGTGCTTTGGTTGTTGGATGGGGTGCAAATGTCGGATGATATGTTGTCAGAGGGAGGTGCAACACCATTGATTGGCTTGGATGTTAATCTTCAAGATCAATTATTTAGATATGGTGTGCGTTTGACTCCAACTGTGGTTGAGGATATGCAGTGTGCCTATATGCCAATCAATGTGGCGCGACCAGGTGAAGAGCCTCGATTTGAACCAATACCTTGGTTTTATATGCCACTTTTGCAGGGGTCGCCATATCATCCTATTACAAAAACAATGCAGGCGGTGAAAGCCGATTTTGCATCGGGTATTGAAATTGTTGGTGATACAGTGGGTGTGAAAAAAGAGGTGTTGTTGATAACAAGTAATGCAAGCCATGTGCATGTGGCTCCCACCGAAATTAATGTGATGAATGCTATAAATGTTGAACCTTCGGAGTATTTTAATACAAGGTATGTGCCTGTGGCTGTGGCTTTAGAAGGGGAGTTTGAATCGATATACAAACATCGTATGGCTCCTAAAGGTGTTGTGGTAAATAACGTAATCGACAAGAGTGAACCAACACGTATGGTGGTAGTTGCAGATGGTGATATTATACGTAATGATGTTGAACAAACGCGTGAAGGTCTGATGCTTGTACCACTTGGTTATGACAGAGTTACACGTCAGATGCACGGGAATAAGGACTTTATTGTCAACTCGTTGTTATATCTTACAGATGATGAGGGCCTTATGCAATTGCGTAATCGTCGTATTGATTTACGTTTACTTAATCGTGCTGTTGTTGATTCGCAACGCAATATCTGGACGTGGGTTAATACTTTGTTGCCAATAGTGTTGCTTGCTTTGTTTGGTGGGGTATTTTCTTGGTGCCGAAAAAAGAAAAATGCTTTATAGTAGCTATAGTGCTATAAAAATCATGAGCGAAGCGAATAATTCTCAATTCTCAATTCTTAATTATGAAATATATAGGAGCACATGTAAGTGCATCGGGCGGGGTGGAAAATGCACCATTTAATGCCCATAATATAGGAGCAACAGCGTTTGCTTTGTTTACAAAAAATCAGCGTCAGTGGTTTTCTCCAGCGTTGACAGAAAAGTCAGTAGCTTTGTTTAAGTCACGTTGTGAGGAGTATGGTTATACCGCAGCCCAAATATTGCCTCACGATAGTTATTTGATAAATCTTGGGTCGCCAGATATTGATTCGCTCGAAAAGAGTCGTAAATCATTTATTGAAGAGATGCGTCGTTGTCAACAATTAGGATTAGATAGGTTGAATTTTCATCCAGGTTCGCATCTGAAGAAGATATCGGAGGAAGATTGTTTGAAAACTATTGCCGAAAGTATAAATATTGCTTTAAATGAGACTAAAGATGTTACGGCAGTATTGGAAAATACAGCAGGTCAGGGAACTAACATGGGGTATCGATTTGAACATCTACGGACCATAATTGATATGGTAGATGATAAGTCGCGTGTTGGCGTATGTATTGATACACAACATGCTTTTGCAGCAGGTTACGATTTGCTATCGGAAGATGGATTTGTGAGCGTTTGGAAACATTTTGATGAGGTGATTGGGTTTTCGTATTTAAAGGGTATGCATATTAACGATTCGAAGAAAGAGTTGGCTTCAAGAGTTGATAGACATGAAACATTGCGCAATGGATTGTTGGGTTCTACTCCATTTGAGAGAATAATGAAAGATCCGCGATTTGATAATATACCATTGATACTTGAAACACCCGACGAGGAGTTGTGGGCAGAGGAGATAGAGTGGCTTAAGGGAATGAGAAATGATAAATGAGAAGTCAGGAGTGGTTTTAATTAATTATTAATTCTTAATTATTTAATGTTGGAGCGATATAAGTTTTCGTTGATGCAAGTTTGGAATATTTGTTCCAAACCAGATGCTACGTTGAGATATGAAACATTGTTGAATGTTTTTTACGGAAAAAATATTTTGAAGCAATATATTATGCCTCAAGCTGAGATATTGTTGTTTGTTGTTTTTATTACTACGCTATTATATTCTGAATTTAATTTTGCATCAGCAGTTGTATCGGCAATATTTAATAGTTTCTCGTTTGTGGTTAGTTATGGGGTGTTGTGTTTTCTTATCCGTTGGGTATCGTTACGTTGGTTTGTTAAGCAATTTGAAGGTCGAAATGTCTCAATGCTGGTGGCATCGTTGATGGCGGTGACATTTGTTGTAAATCTTTTTGCAGCTTTGATGCCTAATATGTTTTTCTTGAAATTGTTTTATGTGTATATGTTTTATTTAGTTTGGGTCATGTCAGAAGGAGTTGTGGATATTACGGAAGATAATAGGAATAAATATATGGTTTTTATCGCTTTGATTGTTATCGTTATTCCTATTATAGTTATGGTATTACTAAAAAAAATGGTGCCTAATTTGTGAGAATTAAATAAAAATATTAACTTTGCATTCTATTAGATAATGATTTATTTATGAAGAAGATATTATTTTTGTTTTTTGTGTTGGTTTTGTTGGTCTCTTGTGATGAGAGATTTGTGTCGTGGAAGGAGTATAATGAAGATTGGATTGTTGAGCAAAAAGATAAACTCGGCGTGGATACTAATGTTGTTGACGTGGAGATTTTGCCTTCTGGAGTTTTGATTGAAAAATATCACACGGGTTATGGTGCTGTTCCAAAACCTTCGGTAGATCCGGTAGTGGGTGTTTCAAGTGTCGTTAAGGTGAAATATACAGGTTGGTTGGTCGATGGTACTCGTTTTGATTATAGCGAGGGTGCTTCTTTTTATTTGTCGGATGTAGTATCTGGTTGGCAAGAAGCTTTGTCGTTGATGCCACAAGGTTCGCATTGGAAAATTTATATTCCTTATAGTAAAGGATATGGCGAAATAGGATCTAAGGGTTTGTATGGTAATTTTTCTATTCCTCCATATAGCACATTGATTTTTGATGTTGATTTAATTGAAGTTAAGAATTTTTGATGCGTGGTTTCGTTGTTATATTATTATTTCTTGTATCATTTTGTCTTTCTGCGCAAAAACTTGCAGTAACTCAAGTGTTGAATCCTAAAACATTTGGAGAGAATAGTTATGTGAGTGATGAGAATTTTGTTTTATCGGAGCAAGTATGTAATAATCTTAACAATATTTGTATTGCATTAGAGGCGGAGGTTGGAGTAGAGATAGCTGTTGTTATAGTATCAGGTGTCGAGGGGGATGATGAATATGATTTTGCTTATCAGTTATTTAACAATTGGCGTATAGGTAAGGAGGGGAAAAATAATGGCTTGTTGTGGTTGTATGTGGTTGATATTCGTGCAATGAAATTTGAGACAGGCTATGGGTTGGAGGGTTTGTTGCCAGATGCTTATCTTAATTCATTGCTTGATGAAGAGATATTTCCATTGATGCGTGAAGGGCGTGTAGATGAGGCATTTTTATTAGGTCTTACAGATATTGCGGATAGATTAACTACAGATGCAGCACGCGAAGAGCTTTTGCTTAATACGGAATCACCTCGTGTTATCATAGTTGAAATATTGACTGTTTATCTCACATTCGCCTTTTTGGTATTGATATTGTTAGCTATCCTTTTCTATAATCGCACGCAAAATCTTCGAGGAGAAAACAATGTAGTGTATTATCGTGTTAATGGATTAGTTGATAGCATAAAAATATTGGCATTTATTTTCCCATTACCATTATTATTTTTCTATTGGTATGCATCGAATTTTCGTCGTTCTTTGCGAGAAAAATCAATGAAGTGCAATCATTGTGGTGGTACGATGCGTTTGTTGTCGGAAGCGGAAGAAGATCAGTATCTTAATTTTAAACAACAAGCGGAAGAGAGGGTGAAAAGTATTGATTATGACGTATGGAAATGCAATGTATGTGACAATTATAAAGTGTTGTCATACGAAAAGATGGCAACGAAATATCAAGTATGTCCGCAATGTGGAGCAAAAACATATAGACTTATTAGCGATAGAATAGTAACTCCTGCTACATCGTTGACTACTGGTAGAGGGGAGAGAGTGCATGAATGTGCCAATTGTCATTGTCGAAAAGTGATACCATACGTGATACCTATCATAGTAGTTATGGGAGGAAGTCGAGGCGGAAGTGGTGGTTTTTCAAGCGGAAGTTTTGGCGGAGGCTTTTCTGGTGGTGGTGGAGCAGGTGGACGGTTTTAATGCACAATATGAATTTAGTAGACCAAAGATTGAAGATTTGAACTTTTGTTAAAACAAAAAATATAAATTTAAAAAAAAACTATATTGATATGATGAATCGTACAAAATTGATGTTACTCATCGTTTCTGCTACTATAGCAATAGCAGTGTTGTGGGTTATAAATTCTTATAATCGCATGGTTACAGCCGAAGAGGCAGTTACAACAGAATGGGCTAATGTAGAAAGTCAGTATCAACGTCGTGCAGATTTGATTCCAAATCTTGTATCTACAGTTAAAGGCTATGCTACTCACGAAAGTGCAACTCTCGACGCTGTAGTAAATGCTCGTGCTAAAGCAACACAAACAACATTAGATATTAATAATTTCTCTCGTGAGGACTTTGAAAAATATCAAGAGGCTCAAGGAGAGTTAAATTCTGCTCTTGGACGTTTGATGATGATTACTGAAAATTATCCAGATTTGAAAGCAAATCAAAATTTCCGTGATCTTCAAGAACAATTAGAGGGTACTGAAAATCGTATTCAAGTAACACGTCAAGCATATAATAATAAGGCTCGTGCTTATAATACAATGATTCGTCGTTTCCCAAATAATATTTTGAGTGGTATGTTTGGATTTGGAATAGTTACTTATTTTAAAGCCGATGTAGATGCGTCTAAAGCCCCACAAGTTTCTTTCTAAGATTATAGATTGTTTTAATATGAGAAAAGTAAAATCAATACTATTTAGTCTCGCTACTCGTTACTCGTTACTCGTTACTATAATGCTTTGTGCATTGTGCATTGAGTTAAGTGCGCAGAAGTTAGGTTTTATTGGTGGTCCGTCTATGTCATACGGAACGATAACTATGTCGGATAAGTCGGCGTCGTTTACGATGATACCAGGCGGAGGTTTGCATGTTGGTATGTTGTTTGAGATGGATGTTACAAATCGTTGGGGGTTTGATGCTGCTATGATGTATGAGTTGCGCACAATGCGTTGGGGTATAGGATATAACAACGATAGTATTTCGAATACTTTTAAACGTCAGTTGGGCTATCTTAATGTGCCATTTCATTTTTATGTAAATTTCCCAATGCGTAATGAATATGTCGTTTCTTTGTTTGGTGGTCCAGTATTTGCGTGTGGGCTTCATGGCGAAGATTGGGCTTGGGAGAATTATACCGAAAATGTGCCTACTGGAGTGCATAAGCCAGTAACAAACGAGAAGAAAAATATGTTTGGTAAAGATGGACGACTTGTTCGTTGCGAGATAGCCGCAGAATTGGGTTTAGCTTTTAAATGGAAAGGTTTACAAGGTCGATTGTCATATCAACATGGTTTTAATAATGATAATCATAAAAAATATACATTTACTTTGCCTATATCAAATGTTAAACCTTATTTCACACAAGGAACAGTTAAATTGTCGGTTGCATACTTGTTTGATCTTCGTAAGTAAAATAAATTGAGAATTGAGAGTGGAGAATTGAAAATTATTTTGTATCTTTGCAAAACGAAAATTAACAATTAATAATTAATAATTAAAATTGGGCATTGTGCATTATGCATTGTGCATTTCTTAGTTATGGTAAGTTATAAAGAATTAGGTCTTGTGAACACTAAAGAGATGTTCAAAGGCGCAGTAGAAGGAGGTTATGCAATCCCTGCATTTAACTTCAACAACATGGAACAAATGCAAGCTATTATCCAAGCTTGTGCTGAAACAAAATCTCCTGTAATTCTTCAAGTGTCATCTGGCGCACGTAAATACGCAAACCAAACACTCCTTCGTTATATGGCTCAAGGAGCTGTTGAATATGCAAAAGAACTTGGTTGGGAAAAACCACAGATTTGTCTTCACCTCGACCACGGCGATACTTTTGAGCTTTGCAAATCTTGTGTTGATATGGGATTCTCTTCAGTTATGATTGACGGTTCACACCACTCATACGAGGAAAATATCGAACTCACTAAAAAAGTAGTTGAATATGCACATCAATATGGTGTAACTGTAGAAGGCGAACTTGGCGTATTGGCTGGTATCGAAGATGATGTAGTTGCTGAACATCACACTTATACTCGTCCAGAAGAGGTTGTAGATTTCGTAAAACGTACAGGCGTTGACTCTTTGGCTATCTCTATTGGTACTTCTCACGGTGCTAACAAATTTACTCCTGCTCAATGTACTCGTGATGCTGAAGGTCGTCTTGTGCCACCACCATTGCGTTTTGATATCCTTCACGAAATTGAAAAACAAATTCCTGGTTTCCCTATTGTACTTCATGGTTCTTCTTCAGTTCCACAAGAGTATGTAGAAGTGATCAACTCTAACGGAGGTAAATTGAAAGATGCTATCGGTATTCCAGAAGAACAACTTCGCGAAGCTGCAAAATCAGCAGTATGTAAAATCAACATTGACTCTGATGGACGTCTTGCAATGACTGCTACAGTGCGTAAATTCTTTAACGAACAACCAGATAAATTCGACCCACGTCAATATCTTGGTCCAGCTCGTGAAGAACTCAAACAACTTTACATGCACAAAGTAAATAATGTGTTAGGTTCAGCAGGTAAAGCATAATTGTAATATATTTATTGAATATAAAAGGCAGTACAAATATATTTTGGTACTGCCTTTTTGTTTTAGTTGTTTTTATAAAATAAGGGGGGAGTAACATAATTACTCCCCCCGCTTTATTTTATAAAAACTTATAGGTTATTTGTTTGCTCTCTCAGTTGCCATTTTACTTATTATTACTTCGTGAAATGGCTTCCGTTCGAAAAAAATTAAACAAGTTTATTTTTTCGCTCTCTCAGTCGCCATTTTTGCAAGTTCTTTTGTGTAAACTTTAGCAGCAGTGGCTTTGTCGATGCGGGTTACAGGACCGCTGATACAACCATTTTCGCAAGCCATAACTTCGATGAATTGGTTAGGGCATTTACCTGATTTAGCGTATGCGCGGAGAAGACCAATGTTTTTCTTGTTGAGGTTGCTGAGGAGAAGTGCGTTAACTTCTGGACCACCGAGGTGTTCAACAACAGCTTTAGTTACACCACCTGTAGCTCCGTAACCGTGAGAAGAGAGGTAAGCTTCTTTGTCGATTTGGAATGGAGCAACTTGTTCGAGGTTGATTTCCATACCATCGAGGATTGAGCCGAGTTCTTCGAATGTCATTACGAAGTCAACGTTTTCGCT
>JAEIGA010012417.1_pt1 | contig 12935 bp, 6 predicted proteins | sample 9270691 | NCBI WGS metagenome assembly JAEIGA01 (sample SAMN17057246, study PRJNA624740) | gut metagenome | biome: biome; isolation source: fecal sample | host: Bos grunniens | place: China: Xizang | collected 2019 | reverse complement strand
TATATTCCATTTAAGTAAGAAAATGTACGATGGCAATTATATAAAAGATGATGTTAATTGCACATTGCTAAATGAGCAAGGTATAATAATTTGGGACAACGATGTAAAAGTAGGAACTAAATACTTCCTTATTTATGCTATTAAAAAACCGATAAACTTCTTAATAGACTTAGAGGAACTATATAAAGCTATAAACTATGACATAGAAGCATATAATAGATTGGACACAGTATTGTTATCAAACATAAAAGATAATTATGATTATAGTTTTTCTAAAATAGATAAAATAGAAGACGTAGATTTAATTCATATAGATTGCACAAACCCTACTTTTGAAGGAATTGTTTTAAATAACGAAAGAGTGATTAGATTTAATAAATATATTGACGAGCCTACTATTCTAATAAGATCTGGATATTATTATATCAATGGAAGAGAGTATTTCTTATATAGTGAAGACGAGGATGAAGATATAGTTAATAATCAATATTATGGTTCAGAAAACGTCAATATATCAGGCGGTGAAATATTAACATATAAACCTACTAACAATTATCTTACTAATACAGAAATGAGATTAAAAGGTAAAGCAGGAATTTATGATTATGACTGCAACCAAGAATTAAGATATGGAATATCTACTTTAAATGCTTTAACAGCTTGTAATTCATTTAATCAATGGTCTTATTTTGCTATGACACCAGAATTAGTTGATGGAATGAATGGCATAGCAATGAAATTCACTTCTAATTTGAACTGTGCATACTCTTATTTAGATATAACAGATGCATTAATAGACAATGAAATAAACTATATAAGTTTATTAGCAACAAGCGATTTAAAAGTCTTTATTGGAAAAGAAGAACCTTATTTAAATTTAAATTTTAATAGAGCTTTAAATATAACATTAATAGAAGAAATAAAATCAGAAGGTTCAGAATCTAGAATAACTTCTTTTATAAAAGAAGCCGATGAACATTATTATTTAGTTATTCAAGGATCTGGAATTCTAGATGATATAATAATAACGACTAATAGATATGATGCTTTAAATGGTCATAATAAAAATATAGATTTATTAGGACTTGATTTATTAGAAACAAAAATGCAAGGATCGGAATATAGAATGACTATTGACAATAATAAAGACTATACACCTTATGAAGCTGGTCTTATGTCTGATGGTAGCATAAAAACAACATCTATGTTAGATTGGTATATTACACAAATTTTTAAAGTAGAAAAAGAAGATGATTATTTTAAGTGTGTTTTAAACAATGTTGACGTGTCTCAATCATATATGAGCACAAATAATATAGATGGATATATTATAACACCTCCTATATTCGTGAGTAATCATGCTACAATTAAGAAACTAATATTCAAATTAAATGATATAGAATTAGATAATATGTCTGGGTTTAAAGTTGTTGTATATACTAGTGGAACTTACGATGGAGATTATAGCCCAATAGGTACATTTACTAGTAATAAAGGCTACGTTCCTGGTCAAAACCTAATGGAATATATCAAATTCAAAATAGAAATTCCTCCACATAAAATTTTACACAACATGCATGTTTTTGCTGAGTATACTTCTTCTGAAGAAAACTTATTAAAGCTACCTCTACATGAGTCTGGTTATATTATTAGTAAGATATATGACTTACAAGATATTTTGAATTATAGACTTAAAGACTTAGGAATTGAAGACATAAGTAATATTAATGATATAGATATATATATTCGTGCATCAAGAGATATAGATAAATTAGAAGTTTGGCACGAATGGCAAAAAATAAATATTACTGATGATTTAAATTTAAAAGATTATTTAAAATTTTATGATGTAAGATTTATGCAGATTAAAATTTTAATAAAATCAAGAAAGGCGTATGTTAAATTTAATCATTTAGATGTAGAGGTGATTTAACTTGATTCAAAAAAATAGTAGAGTTGAATTCGCTAATGGTATTAAATTTTATGAACAAGACTTGCTTTATGATGATTACATTTATAGTGGTTCTTCCACTATAAGTGTAACATTAGATTATAAAAATACTGGTTTTGGTATCGCTTTAATAGCATCTACAAATTCAACTTTAACAAATAGTAATGCAGTTTTATTATTTCGATTAAGACATAAAGTTTTAGAAATAATATATAAAGAAAATGATTTGCAAACAATTCTTGCAACATATAACGCTTCTCAAGCAAAAACAATTGCAGAAGATTTAGTTTTTACAGTAGATAAAAATGGTAACGCTTACGATATAAAAGTCGGAACACAAAAATTAACAACATTTAATTGTCCTTATGATATGGAATACTATTATATTGGTTACTATTCCAATCAAGATAATGTTATAAAACATATTAATATAGCATCTTCAGTTCCTTATGGATGGATCGTTAATATGGAGAGAACTAATGGTGGCTATATAGACTTTTATCGTGATTCTTTTGAATTAAAATATTGTAATGGTATTGCAGAATTAGAACAGATAAATATACCTTTAGAAAAAGGCCGCTATTATCTTAAATATGATTCAATAGATTCAGATATGGTGGCTTATATTATGCATTCAGAAGATGATAGAACTAACGACGATGAAAAACAAATATTAAAAAGAGACGGCTCTTTTGAAATGCATAGTGACGGAAATGTTAGTTTGAAATTTAAAGGCTCAAAAGGTTTAGTAAAAAACATAACAGTGACATCTTCTAAATACAATGAATATCTTAGAACTAGTCCTGATTATGAATATACTAAATCCATCGACCATAGCTATTTAAAAGTGTATTTAAACAAAATGCAATCTTTCCAATTCATAGGCACAATTTTACATGCTCCAGGTGTAGATCATTATAGCCCTACTGATTATTCAATAATTAGAACGAATAAAAAAACTTATGGACTATATGATTTAAACTTGGCAATGGAATTACCATACAAATTTAGTTACAATGATAAAACAATTACAATTACAAATATGAATAATGATTTTGTTACTGATATAGACGTTTCTGATTGTGATACAGTTACTTTGTTTGAAAACGTAAATGGCAAGTTGGAACAGTTCGTTATTGTGAATCTTGATGGAGATAGTATAGATATAACAATAGAAAATACAATTAAAAGATCTCTCCCAGGTGTTATTAAATCACCTATCGTAGTTTTAAATGAAGACACAGGAGAACCGTTAGATTTATCTAGTTCATACAGATGGTTCTATAAAAACAATAAAAAGTATTATATTTTCACTAATACAGAAAGAGAATATTTTATACCTAACTGTAAATTAAAAATGGAATCACCTATACTAGATAAATTAAACACTATTACTGTTTATGGAATTAAAAAAGATAGTTATTTTAATCTTGATGAAATATTACATATAGAAAAAGAAGGTTTGGATTCTATAGATTATTGTGCAGATTCCTATGATATTTTATTTGAAGAAAACCTACATAGTTTTAATAAAGCTACAGGAGAGATAAGATTAGAAGATGTAAGTGACTATAAATACATAATAGTTGACTATATAAAAGATAACAGCTATTGTGTTAATTATAGATATATCTCTAATAGTTTTGAAGTTGATATTTCAGTTTCTGAATCAGAAAAAATATGTATGCATTATGATAATATTATTAATTATATAAGTGATAATATGGTTCAAGAATATATTAATAATAAAAATTATTATAATACACAATTATCTCCTAATATAAGCTGTTATATAACTATAGGTGGTGATAAAATATCATGAAGATTTATCCGTCAAAACATAGAATAAAACAGGTTGCAGAATCAAATATAGATAAAGATATAACTATACCTTTGGCTTATTTAGATAATAGCCATGTGTCTTATTCAATTACAAAAGAAGTTCATAACGATTTTTCTATAAGTTCACAAACAGTCGTGCTACCTAATCAGAAAATAGATCATGAAGACGTTTTATTATTCGATTTTTATGGAAATCCTGCTGATTCTAGCACTATTATAAATAGAGGTAATGATGGATATTATTATTATCCAAATAATATGATCGAGTTTGTGCCTTTAAAATTTTCATATAATGTAATTGCACAAAAGAAAGTTACTTATACAACATCAAGTAATTTTAATATAAATATTTCATGTATAGATGATTTAGACAAATTAAACTTTACCAATAGATTATCTAAGATATTAGTAGCCCCAGCCAAAAATAATTATTTGCCTAATAATATTTCAATAAATAATAATGAAACAACTATAGGTATATTAAACAAATTATCTTATGATAGTACAAATTTTGTATTTATTGAAAGCCATGATGGTATGCATTATAATTTTGAACCTGAATTAGAATATATGGACGAACAAATTGGAGAGTATGCAACGGCAAATAACTTAATAAGTTTAGATACTTTTTTAGATTCAAACATAAACACATGGATTATCAGTGATGATCATTATAAATATCCTATGTCGCATGGTACAGGTTTTAATGTAAGTCTTAAAAACCCTGTTATAACATCCAAAAAAGATTTATATGTTAAAGATTATTATAATGTATCAGATTTGGCATTTAGCAATATAAAAGTTCATAACTTATTTTCAAACGATATATGTCCTATTCTAATAATAGAACATGAAAATAGAGGCTTTACTATATATAGCGGCTCTGAAATATTCGAAGACGAAAATATTAATATTTGTAAAAATATAATTTACGAAGTGTTAATGTATGTACATTGTATTTCTTATAAAACATCTAAAACTGTAGATGAATATATAACATATACTCTTCCAGATTATGAAGTTATAAATAATTCACTATATAAAAAGAATAACTTTGTCTCAAAAACCAGCTTAAATGCATTGTTAAATATCAATGCAGGTTATTATGAAATACGCTCAGTTAATATCTTTGATAATAATAATACCTTGGCTGTTCCTAATGAAGATTTGGTGAATATTATAGACGACATAGTTTGTATAGGAAAATCCAATGGTAAATTAGTATTTAAACTAAACGATGCTAATAAAAATAAAAGTGTTTATCAGGAACCAGCCAAACAAACAGGATGGACTTCTATATTTTATAATAATAAAATTTATTATATTGAACAATTACATTACCTTGTAGAAACAAATCTTGGTAGAAATCAAGATCAAGAAAATAAACTATTTTTAATAGAAAAAGACGTTGATCTTTTAGTAAGACTATATCCTTTTAAAAGTTCAAAATATGGTTTAAACATAACACAAGATTTAAAAATAACTATACCTTTTATAAAAACATCAGTTAAAGGTGTAGAAAGAGTTAAGAATGAAAATTATGTACTATATATGAATCTTAATACAAAAGATTTAGGCTTTGTTTATGAGGATGAATATGAAGAATCTGCTGATAAAGTCTATCTCGCTTTAATCATAGTTAAAGAAATAAAGAGTGAACAATATTTAACTGATATGAGATTAAGAGGCGGTGGACTACCAGAAGACATGCCAGATAATTTTAATCTGTTGGATATAGGGCACATATATGGTAGACCTTACAGACAAGCAAATACTTTAGTAATTACTCTTCCTAAAAAGTATGAAGAATATAAAGAACAAATTTTAGAAGTAATTGATAAATATAAAGTTGCCGAAGATTACACTGTATTATTCTTCGAAGATGATGAAACGGACGGTGAAATATAATTGAATTTAAATAAAATAGATTTTAGTGATGGTATTAGACCAGAGGAGATTCAAGACAACTTTGAAATACTTCAACAACAATTAAATAGAGAAAGATTAGGAGTTGGAGGATTTGGTATTGCATCTGGTTTTGATGTAACACCAATAGTAACTAAAGATAAATTTGCCGTAAGCCTAAGCAACGCATCTATTATAGATGAAACTGGAGAGGAATTATTCATTCCTGAGTGTGAAGTTGATATAGATCCTCCTGAATTATTTACATCGTTAGAATACCATACAATAGACTATAATAATAGAATAGTTCTAAATCAAATACCATATGCGGTAGATAGAAGAACGCCTGCTGAATACCTGGTTAGTAAAGATCCAAAAGTCTCTGGGATTTATATAAATTATCCAGCAAACAATTATAATGTAGATGACTATATAAGAGTAAGCGATATTAATGGATCAATTATAACAGTTGCTGGGGCAGTAAGTAAAGAAGTAGCTGTTAGATATAGCTATACGGCAGATAGAATAGATACATTATATTTAAAACAAGATAATACTGTCGGAGTTATAAAAGGTACTACATCTACTACACCTTCTAAACCTTATATGCCAAATGACGGTAAAATGCTGATAGCATATTTAATGATTGAATCCAAATATGTTGATGAAGATAATGATATGCCTCATGCATATTTATATGTAAGAGACGATATGAGAAGTTTAAGAAATTTATTTACTGACAGCGAAAATAATTTATATATCTGTGGTACTCCATTTGATGACTTACAAATAATACATATGAAAGAGCCTAAAGATCCTAAAGAAAATACTTTATGGCTTAACACACAAGAAAATACACTATACTATTGGAAGTCAACAGATGGATTTGTTTATACAAATAAAATAACAATAGATACGGATTTTATAGAAAATAATAATGCAAATAGAGATTTTGCTACATACATGAATTTCTTATTAGAAGGAGACGAACTAGAAGTATATCATAACGGCGCAAAATTATCTAAAGGTATTCATTATTATGAACTATATAACTCATTGCCTACTTATTATCAAAACATTCCTGATAAAACAGAAGGCAATAGCTTTAGAATAATAGAAGATAATACATCTAATAATGGACTGACACTTAGTGTTGGCGATGAAATAATGTATATGATTCGTTATAAAGATAGTCACTTTATGTGGGTGCCAGTAAATAAAGCAACTTATGTAAACGCTAAAAATCATAGGGTTTTCTGTACTAATGATTATATGCCTAATAATAGAGATGGTTATTTTGAATCAAAAAGAGCAGATGCATTAGGACAATTTTCTATTGGAGTTGATAAATATTACGATTATAAATATCAATACTTTTTATTTGATAGAGAAAAAGATTTAGAAATGTTATTTACTCCAGGTCGTCAAGAACTATCAATCATAATAAATCAAATGGTACTTCATTCAGATCAATTTGAAGAAATAACAGTCTATGATTTGATAGACGGCAAATTGCCAACATCTGTTGCAAATGCTGCAGCATCTCACTTTGGATGGACAAACAAAGCTATATCAGAATATAAAGACGATGACAATGATTATGATAATGCAGGAATAGGTTTTAAATTAGTTGAACCATTAGATTGTGGATATAATGCAAATTCACAAAGCTATGAAGCGTTTGATGGTTCTGCAGATTTATACGTAGAAGCTTTCGTAGAAAGACGTATCTGCTGTTCTCCTGCAAAACGTAAGTTCCAAAGAAGTGCAACGTTTGTTGCTGAAGATATCATAATCGCTGATGATGAAATAGTCAATACAGGAATTGTTAATTTATTAGATGATGATTATTATAGATATAATGAAAATCAACTTGAAGTTTTTGTAAATGGAATAAAATTAATTTCCCCTTCTAATTTTTCTATAGAGCCTGAATTAATAGAAGAATTCGGTTATTATATACAATCAAATATAGAAGGAAGACCTGATAAAATTGGTGAACCAATAACAGCAGAAGCTAAAGAGGAATATAAAGAATACGCCGATCAAAGATATTTTGAAAAACAAAGAGCAAGTGTTTGTCGTAAATTTAAAATTAACAAAACATTAAACGTGGGAGATACCATCACTTATAGAATAAGTACCAATATTTATAGTTATGATCATATAAACAATCTATTAGATGATTTAGAAGCAAAAATAGACTGTAATTTAGATACTGTTCTTGCTGCATATGAAGGTATAGGTAAGGTTAAAGAAGATATAGATATTAAAATCAACGAAGTAGAAACTCAACTTGCTAAAGTTTCAGACACGGTTAACAAACTTGATGCAAATAGTTTTGATCCATTCAGTGTATTAGGTATTGCAAATATGCCTCCTGCATTATTGAATGTAGTATTAAGTTCATTAACTCATATAAATACCTCTTTTGAATACAAAGGCAATTCTGAACATGTTTTTGACGTCACAAAAGCAAAAGAAGATATAAGAATGCAAGACTATCTAACTGTTGTTAGAAGAACTACAAAAGGGGATTATTTCTTAATACCTGACGAAGACTATACTATTATAAGTGGAGAAGATAATAATAAAAACCCGTATTCATATTTTAAAGTATTAAATTCAAGCGGGTGGGAAACTGGAAATAAAATAATTATAACTGGTATAAAACTAGGTTATGGAAGGTAGGTAGATGCTAATGGCAGAGCCAAAAATATCATGGCAAGTTCTTGATGAAAACGATTCTAATTCTGAATATATGTTAGTTAGAAATTATACAGAAGAAGGTAGTTTTACTAGTGGAGAATATGTTAATAAAAAATTGAGAGTTTGGAACAATTACGAAGGATCAAAAAATGTGCCAAACGCTATGAATTGTAATTTAGTTTTAGCATTTAAAAGCTATGAAGATAATTTTCTATTACATTTAATTAGAGTTAAAGTAGGGAATGAAAATTGGTCATATCTAAATATAGATACAGATAGAGGCGTTTTACCTATGAAAGACTTATCAGGATTAGCTAATAATGGATCATCGGCAAATCAAAGTAATTATTGTGATATAGAAATATCTATAGGCCCTCTTCCTGAAAATATGAGATGCGAATTAAAAAGCTTATATTTCTATATAGAATACAGTAAGGCCAATTAAATAATAATCATATCAATTAGTCCATCTTTTTGGTGGACTAATTTTTATTAGGTAATATTAGTACAGAAAGGCGGTGATATGACCATATGGCAAACGATTGGAATAGAAATAAAAACGTTATTCATCCCAAATATAATAGTGGAAATCATAATTATGATATTCTAGCTGAAGACGTTGCAAATGCAATTAGACTATTAGGGTTTAAATCAGAAAGTGATTATGAAGGTAATCCTTTTGAACAATATAGATTAGATATATTTAGCTCTAATGGAGTTATTATGACGCATAGTAGGTTCTCAACTACTTTATCTGTTTCCTTGTATTTAAACAATATTAACATTACAGAAAATACTGATAAGAAATATTTTAAATGGGCTAGAGTTTCTTCTGATGAAGAAGAGGATAAGAAATGGAACAAAACTCACGAAGACGGAATGAAAGAGATATCTATTTATGCAGAAGATATATTAGAAGATACTGTATTCCATTGTGCATATGTATCAACTGCTATTGATGAAGTAGAAGAATCTGAAGAACCTATAGAATATGATAACATATTCAATGTACCTTTTAATAGTATTTTAGCTACGGCTTCTGTTTCCATAGCTAATCAATCTACTTCTGCTGAGTTATTAGGAAATTTAACAATAGAAGAGGGTAATAAAAACCAAATTTATACTGCTGGAGTACCAGCTCCATATTATCCTGACTGGTCTAAGGATTATTTGGTAATAAAACCTTATTGTACAGCATCAACAATTACTAAAGTAAATGAACTTTTAGAAACATTTAACCCAGATTTGTTTAATGATGCAATTTATCCAGATTTAACAGATCCTCAATATTATGAAAGAAATAAACCTTATATTAAAAATTTAAAATGGTATTTAAGAAACGTTTCTGGATTGGAAACAGAAATTGAAGAAAGCGACAGTTTTTCATTTTCATATACTGACTGTATAGATAATAGATATTTAGTAATAAAAGATAATTTTTTACAACGTGATACTTATGTAACAGTCATATGTAAATTTAATTATAGTGATCCATTTACAGGAGCGACTATTCCTCAAGCATATTCACTTGATTTATCTTGTATATCTACTGGTCAAGGTACTGATCAATTACTAATAAACAATACTCTTGGTACGTCTATACATAATAATGACCCTGAATATATAGAGTTATATGTAACATATTTCTCTAGCGGGGATGACATAGACGTTCAAAGTCAAATTGAAAATCCATTATTACAAAGCTCTATTCAATGGTATAAAAGAGCGTCCGCTGACGGAGGATGGATTTTGTTAGATGCAACAAATCAAGATAATAATGAATTTAATTCAAATACAACTAAATGTTATGAAGTAAGACGCTATATAACTTCAGACGGAGCAGGAAATTTCAAAACTGAAAAAACATATTCTGCAAGAGGTGGGTTTATGTTGAGAATTTTCCCAGCACTAATAAAATCTTCTGACGTTATTAAAGCCGTATTTACAAATACTAATAAAAATAATGCACAGTTTACAGCTACAGAAATAGTATACGATACAACAGATATAGTACAAGCATATATAACATCTAGCGCAGGAGATAAACTATATAAAGATATAGATACAAATGGTACAACTTTGACTTGTATGATAAATTATCAAGGTCAATTATTAGAAAATGGAGACCCAAGATATGGCGATGATGATTACACAGGCAATGCAGATGGAGAAATAGGTTTATTTGATTACTATTGGTTTAGAATGTCCCAGGATGGACTTATAACATATAATCTATATAAAGATCCTGCAGGAGAGTTACAAATGCAATTGGTTACGGATGATACTCAATTAATAAAATCGTCAAGAACGATAGATATAAAAGCACAACATATAGAAGACTTAAATATGTTTCAATGTTTTGTAGTAGATAAAAAGATAGAAACAAGAGCATATAATTTAAGAGGTTTAGAAAGAACATTGCCTTCTGAAGCAGCAATCAATACAGCATCATTATTGGCTGACAATCCAGAAGATATAATTAATCTAGCATATAATCTAAATGATAACGATGATAAAACGAAGTAGGTGATTTAATGGCGATTATTAATTTAGAGAATATTGCAGCTACGGCATCTATCACAATACAGCTTATAAAAGACTATTCGATGTATGAATCTGAAATAATTAGTTCTAACGGTACAATATTTCAAAGTACAGATACAGACACCACATTAACATTAAGAATTTTTAAAGGTGTTGAAGATGTAACAAATAAAATTACAGATATAGAATGGAGCAGATACTACTTTGAAAATGAAGAACTAAAAGAAGATTTTGCTTGGAAAGAAGGAAAACAAAATGAAAAAAGGATAGTCCTTTATAAAGAAGAAATAGAAGGTAAAAGTATTATACAGGCAAGTTGTTATTCTATGATAGAGGGAAACCGTGAGCTAGTATCAACTGCCAGACTTACTGTAATAAAAATATCTGACGTATATGTATCCGACGTGACTCCAATAGATCCTTCTGATAAAATGATGTGGATGGATACTAAAATTTCTCCACCAGTTTTAAAAATATGGAATGATGAATTAGGCATTTGGATATCATCAGGGACAGAAATCCCTATCGTCAAAAACTTCATTCGCAATTCAAATTTTTGGACAGATATCGGCGACTATTATAGTGTTGAAAATTCTAGTTATATTAATGAACCAGTAATAACAGTTTATCAAAATAAAAACTGGGCTACGTTATCTTCTAAAAACCAGAATACAAATGGAGGAGGACTGGCACAAGAAATACAATACCCTGTAATAACAAACTCTAGTTATATATTAAGTTTTATTGCTTTTAGAGAAAATTCCAGCACATATACTGGAACAAATATCGCAATAAAAATTTACTCAACTAATAAAAACGGAGTAAAAACCACTTTAATAGATACTACAGAACAGATTAATACAACAATCACTTCAGTATCTGTACCATTTACCACATTACAAGACACCGATAAAATATCAATATATATAGGTACACAAAATAGAAGAAGATGCTATTTTCATATTACAGAATTAAGTTTATATAACTCTGCTGTTTACTATCCTTGGGAAGCTTGTCCAGATGATGTAAACAATCAAATGAATGTAAAGTTAGATAATAATAGATTGGCTGTTTTTAATACTTTAACTGATAATAATAACTACAAAGCTATTTATGAATCTAACAAACAATACTATATTAGAAGAGAATATATAACTCCTGAAGTCGCAACTCAAGATGAAGTTACTGGATTATCTAATGACTTTTCAACGTTTAAAAAAAATGATGCTGAAGACAAAATAAGCATAAATAAAGATATATCTGCTTTACAATCAAATCTTTCGTCTTTAACCAAAGTTCATAGTTCAGATAAGAGTGCTATTGATAGTAGCATTAGCAGCTTACAAAGCGAATTGTCATCATTAAAAAAACTTCATTCTTCTGACAAAAAAGAATTGGATAAAAGTATACAAAGTTTAATAGATAAAGACAATGCTTTTAACAAAAGTATTGCGTCATTACAAAGCACACATGAAGCAGATATACTTGCTTTAGACGGTCGAATAGGTGCTGCAAATACTTCAATAACAGATGTACAAAACTCTGTAAGTGCGATATTAATTTCTATTGGTTCAATTAATGAAGTTATTAACTCATTAAATAGCACGATTAGTTCATTACAAAGTAGTATTTCATCTTTAGAATCTAGAATAAAAACGTTGGAAGATAAAAATAATACAAGTGGATCAACGCCAGAACAACCTCAGAATCCAAGTTAATAAAATAAGAAAGGAGTGATATAATTGGCAGTAACAAAAACAACTATAAATAAGCCTAAGATAATTTTACCTACCAATTATTCTTTAACTCTTTCTGAAGGGGAAGTAGTTAAAATAACTGGAACAAGTGAGAATTTACATGATTACAAAATAATATATGCAAAACGTCGTTGTGATGTAGCCAATGCTGTTGCGAATTATAATTCGGCTAGTGGATATTATGCTGCCACAGCAACTGAATTAAAAAACAAATTAATATCAAGTTC
>JAEIGA010012416.1_pt1 | contig 12936 bp, 8 predicted proteins | sample 9270691 | NCBI WGS metagenome assembly JAEIGA01 (sample SAMN17057246, study PRJNA624740) | gut metagenome | biome: biome; isolation source: fecal sample | host: Bos grunniens | place: China: Xizang | collected 2019 | reverse complement strand
ATGTTTTTCATCTTTAATGCTGTATGTTTTGCGGTTAATTGCAAATATACGAACAAACGAGCGAGAAATATGAAGCTTGCTTGAATATTTTTCAAAGCGAGTGCAGAATATATTCGAGGTTTACCTCAAATATACGAACAAACGAGCGAGAAATATGAAGCTTGCTTGAATATTTTTTCAAAGCGAGTGCAGAATATATTCGAGGTTTACCTCAAATATAATGGGAACTACGCAAGCAGGCAATGGGTTTAAATGATATTCAGCACTTTTTATTTATAATGTATAAAGTTGTATTTTTTTTGCTTTGTTGTTTGCTTTTGGTGAACAATTTATATCTTTGCAAATTGAATTTGCTGTTATCAGTAACCTTTTGCGGCAGTGTGCCGCAGTAAAGAAAAAGATTATGGAATTGAATATAATAGTTCTGGCCAAACAGGTCCCCGATACCCGCAATGTGGGCGAACAGGCAATGAACGTCGACGGAACAATAAACCGTGCCGCGTTGCCTGCTGTATTCAATCCTGAGGATTTGAATGCTCTGGAACAGGCACTGTTGCTTAAGGACAACAACCCCGGAAGCAAGGTGACTGTGCTCACAATGGGTCCTGCACGTGCAGCCGACATACTCCGTGAGGCCCTTTATCGAGGTGCCGATGAAGGCGTGCTTCTTACCGACCGTGCATTTGCCGGTGCCGATACTTTGGCAACCTCCTATGCCCTTTCCACGGCTGTACGCAAGATAGGGAAATTCGATATTGTGCTATGCGGCCGTCAGGCTATAGACGGCGATACGGCCCAGGTGGGCCCTCAGGTCGCGCAGATGCTCGGATTGCCGCAGGTGACATGTGTCCGCAGGGTGCTTTCTATGAGCGATGGTGTTCTTGTGGCCGAGAGAGGAATAGAGAACGGTGTGGAGGTCGTTAAGGCTTCTCTTCCGTTGCTGCTTACTGTTGAGGGCGCGGCTACCCCTTGCCGTCCGCGCAATGCATACCGCATGCTGCGTTTCCATAGGGCTGCGACACCTTCGGAACAGGCTTCCGAGGGTTACAGGTATTCTTCCCAGGCAAAGACCGATGAGGCTCTATGCCTTAAGGAATGGAGTCTTGAGTATATCGGCGGCGATGCATCGCGTTGTGGTCTGTCCGGTTCTCCTACAAAGGTCAAGAAGGTTGAGAATATTGTCTTCAGAGCTAAGGAGAGCAAGAGGTACAGCTCTTCCGACTGCGACTTGAAGGCTCTTGTTTCAGAGCTCATTGAAAACCATACAATAGGATAATCTCATGGATAATATATTAGTATATTGCGAACTGGACGGAACTAGGGTTGTCGATGTAAGTCTCGAACTCTTGAGCGAGGGCCGTCGTCTCGCCGACAAGCTCGGTGTCGGTCTTGAGGCTGTGGCTGCGGGAAAGAGCCTCTCTTCTGTTCCGGAACAGGTGTTCAAGTATGGAGTGGATAAATTGCATCTCTTTGATGATGAACGCCTTGAATATTATATGACGCTGCCGCATGCATCACTGCTATGCAAACTCGTAAAGGAGAATTCATATCAGATATTCCTGTTGGGTGCAACTGTTGTAGGCCGTGACCTGGCTCCGCGAATAACAGCTGAACTGCATTGCGGCCTTACAGCCGACTGTACATCTCTTGAAATAGGGCCTTACGAAGACAAGAAGAACGGAAAGGTGATAGAGAATCTGCTCTATCAGGTGCGTCCGGCTTTCGGCGGCAATATTGTGGCTACGATAGTCAATCCCTATAACCGTCCGCAGATGGCAACGGTGCGCGAGGGTGTCATGCCACTGTCTGTGGTAAAGGAAGAGGGATATGCCGGAACCGTTGTGGAACATGCTGTTTCCGACTATCTCTCCGATGCCGATTTTGTCATAGAGATTCTGGAACGCAGGGTAAAGCCTGCAGAAAACAATCTCAAGAATGCTTCACTGGTCATTGCCGGCGGTTACGGAATGGGCAGCAAGGAGAACTTTGACCAGCTCTACGTACTGGCACATCTGCTTCATGGCGAGGTGGGTGCTACACGCGCGGCTATAGATGCCGGTTATGCCACAGCTGACCGCCAGATTGGATCGACAGGCCTTACGGTGCGTCCGAAAGTCTATTTTGCATGCGGAATATCGGGGCAGGTACAGCATGTGTCTGGAATGCAGGAGAGCGGAATAATAATCTCCATAAACAGCGACCCTGATGCCCCTATAAATGCCATTGCCGACTATGTCATAACAGGCAAGGTTGAGGAGGTCGTGCCTAAACTAATAACTTTTTATCAGCAGAAACAATGAACTATTATAGCGAAAACAGAGAGTTACAGCATTTCCTGAAGCATCCTCTTCTGCAACGCATCGTTGCAATGAAGGAGCGGGATTACAGCCAGGCCGGAGAGTTCGCCTATGCTCCGATAGATTTCAGCGAGGCAATTGAGGGCTACGAAGGAGTCCTGCAGCTTGTAGGCGAAATGTGTGCCGATGTTGTTGCTCCTAATGCAGCGAGAATAGAGGAGGATGGCCCCAAGGTGGTGGACGGGCGCGTTGTCTATGCTCCGGCTACTGAGGAGAACCTCGACTTGTTCAAGAAGGCCGGTCTTATGGGTGTTTCGCTCCCAAGACGTTTCGGCGGTCTGAACTTTCCTGTTGCCGTGTTCACGATGATGCAGGAACTGGTGTGCCGTGCCGATGCCGGGTTCGGCAATCTCTGGGGCTTGCAGGATTGTGCGGCTACAATAAATAATTTCGGCAATGACGGGCAGCGTGAACGGTATCTGCCGATGGTCAGTGCCGGTGCGACGATGTCTATGGACCTTACGGAGCCCGATGCCGGAAGCGACCTCCAGAGTGCGCGTCTCAAGGCGACGTACAGCGAGGAGGAGGGCTGCTGGTATCTTGACGGAGTAAAACGCTTCATAACGAATGGCGACAGCGATATACACCTTGTGCTTGCACGCAGCGAGGAGGGCAGTGTCGATGGCCGAGGTCTTTCGCTCTTCATCTGCGAGAAGAGTTGCGGCAGAGTGAAGACCCGCCGTATTGAGGATAAGATGGGCATTCATGGTTCTCCTACATGCGAGGTGGTCTTTGACCGTGCTCCGGCAGAATTGTGCGGAAGCCGCAAAATGGGCCTTATAAAGTATGTGATGTCGCTCATGAACGGAGCACGTCTGGGAATAGCTACGCAGAGCGTGGCAATTGCCCAGGCTGCATATAGCGAGGCTGCAGGCTATGCCCGCTCACGCAAGCAGTTCGGCAAGACTATCATAAACCTGCCCCCGGTGTATGATATGGTAGGTACCATGAAGGCGCGTCTTGATGCTGCACGCAGCCTTCTGTACGAGACTGCGCGCAATGTCGATATGAGCTATCAGTTCGCCGACCTTGCAAGGGAACGTACACTTACTCCCGAAGAGCGTACCGAATCGAAACTTTTCTCCAAGAAGGCCGATGCCCTCACACCTTTAATAAAAGGCATGGGCAGCGAAATAGCCAATATGAATGCCTATGATGCCGTGCAGGTACATGGAGGTTCGGGTTATATGCGTGATTATCTATGCGAACGCCTGTACCGCGATGCACGTATAACATCGATATATGAAGGAACTACACAACTGCAGGTGGTGGCGGCGATAAGATATGCTGCAAGCGGCTACTATAACGAGTTGCTGGAGGAGTATCTGTCAGTTGATGTTCCGGAACAGCTTAAACCGTTGCGCGAACGTATAATGTCTATGGCCGAGAGCTACAGGGCTGCTCTTGAAAGGGTGCAGGCACTTGAAAGCCAGGAGGCATTGGATTTTCTTGCACGCCGTATATACGAAATGGCTGCATACACCATTATGGCCTCTTTGCTGATGCGTGATGCTGTTGCCGACGAGGCTCTTTTCTCGGCTTCGCTGCATCGCTTTGTGGCTGTCGCGGAATCTGTGCTTGCGGCACACACTGCATATATAGGAAACTTTACTATGGAACTTTTAAACCAATATAAATAAAATGGAAATTACAAATAAATACATGCGCGTGGCATATACATTGCTGTCGCATCGTGACGGAGAGTGTGAAGAGGTTGAAAAGACAACACGTGAACAGCCTTTCGGCTTCCTTACAGGTGTCGGTTATACACTTGATGCATTCGAGGAGAATCTTAAGGAACTCAAGAAAGGTGACAAGTTCGACTTTACGATCACTTCGGCCGATGCATACGGAGAGTATGACCCCGGCCATGTGCAGGATTTTGACCGTGAGGTCTTTACAATCGACGGCAAGTTCGATTCGGCACATATCTTTACCGGCAATGTCGTTGAGATGATGCGTGCCGACGGTTCGCCTATTCTAGGCACAGTAAAGGAGGTTACTCCTCTTAAGGTGACGATGGATTTCAATCACCCCCTGGCCGGATGCGACTTGCAGTTTGTAGGCAGCGTGGTGGAATCGCGTCAGGCAACAGATGCTGAACTCAAGAAATTCTACGACTCTTTGAAGGCTTCATGCAGCTGCGGAGGCGGATGCAGCGGATGTAATAGCGGAAGCTGCGGCGACGGCGGTTGCGAAGGTGGCTGCTGTCATTAATATATAAACCGTTATCATGAACAGTATAGGTCAGTTGTTGCGTCTTACGACATTTGGTGAGTCGCACGGAACAGCGATAGGCGGAGTGCTCGATGGTTTTCCTGCCGGAATTGTCATCGACGAGGATTTCGTCCGCGCAGAGATGTGTCGCCGTCGTCCGGGGCAGAGTGCCATAACCACACAGCGCAATGAACAGGACGAGGTGCAATTTCTCTCCGGTATCTTCGAGGGGCGTTCTACAGGCACTCCGATAGCGTTCATGATTGCCAATAGCAATAGCCGCAGCAACGACTACGGAAATTTGCGAGAGGCATACCGCCCTTCACATGCCGATTATGTCTATGACTGCAAGTACGGAATACGCGACCATCGCGGAGGAGGCCGTTCCTCGGCACGTGAGACTGCTGTAAGAGTGTGTGCAGGAGCATTGGCCAAGCTGGCATTAAGGCAGCTCGGAATAAGCGTGCAGGCATATACGTCACAGGTAGGCGAGATTGGGTTGGAGGATAATTATACAGCCTATGACCTCTCTCTTGTCGAGAATAATGCAGTAAGGTGTCCCGATGCCGTCAAGGCTGCTGAAATGGAAAAGCTTATACTTGATGTGAAACGACAGGGGGATACAGTAGGCGGTGTCGTCACTTGTGTGGCAAAAGGTGTCCCGGCGGGGCTGGGAGAGCCGTTATATGACAAGCTTTCGGTGTCATTGGCCGGAGCGATGCTCTCAATCAACGCTGTCAAGGGCTTTGAATACGGCAACGGTTTTGCCGCGGCTGCAGGACGGGGTTCCGAACAGAATGACATATTCTTCAACAATGGCGGAAAGATTGCCACAAGAAGCAATAACAGCGGCGGGATACAGGGCGGCATCTCAAATGGCAATGATATATATTTCCGTGTTGCATTCAAGCCTGTAGCAACCGTTTTGAAGAAGCAACCGACAGTGACAAAGGATGGTGAAGAGACATTGCTTCTGGCACGAGGAAGGCACGACCCGTGTGTGGTCCCGCGTGCAGTCCCGGTCGTTGAGGCCATGACCGCTTTGGTACTGCTCGACCATTATATGCTTGACAAGGCAAAGAGATTTTGATTATACAGCCTGCATTGTGCAGGAACCGATTGGCACATTGCCATATAGCACAGACCATTATGAATAAAACCACCAGACAACAACCAGCCGGGCCTATGGATTCCGGCAATACGAAGGCTGTAGGTAACGGCTTCGTTGTAAAGTACGGGGCAATTATTGCGGTTCTCTTCTTTCTTGTAGAGTGGGGGATGCTGGCGATATATGACTCTTCGACACTGGAACGCATAGAACAGCTTTCGACATTCTTCTTCGATGGTATATATTTCAAGGAGATGATGTCTGCACCGGCCGGTTTCCTTTCGTATATAGGCAGCTTTCTTGTGCAGTTCTTCTATTATCCGGCGTTGGGAGCTGCTATCTACGTGGCACTTCTCTACCTGGTCTATCATCTTACAATCAAAGCATTTGATATCCCTAAGCATCTGCACCTTGTGGCTTTGGTGCCAGTGATACTTCTGCTGGCAACAAACACCCAGCTCGGTTACTGGATATTCTACCTTAAGATGCCGGGCTACTATTTCATGGCATTGCTTGCTGTTATATTCTCTCTGCTGGCGATAATGGCTGTCAAGAGGCTCTCTCCAGTGTTGAGAATAGCATTTGTCGTTGCATGGGTGTTTGCCAGTTATCCGCTTATGGGAGTATATGCACTGGCATCGGCATTGATTATCGGTGTGTACCTTGTATGCAAGCGGGAGAACATGTTGCTTTCGGCACTTGCTCTTGTTGCTGCGGTTGCATCGGTCTATTTTGCACCTAAGATATATTACAGTTATTATACTACGGTACCTGTTGAGCATCTCTACTTTGCAGGTGTGCCGTGCGTACAGTGGCGCGACGTGATGGTTGCCAAGGTGGAGCATCTCACTCCATCGTATTGGCATAATATAATCATATACTGGGTGCCGTTTTTCATGCTTGCAGCCTTCTATGCAATAGCCGCACTTTTGGCGTCTCTCAGGCCGAAGTCGCGCATCAAAGAGAAGAAAGCATCTGTTGCCGCATTGTTGCTCGCTATTCTCTCTGCCGTTCTTCTGCATTGTTTCTACTGGTTCAATGACAACAACTTCCGTATAGAGAACAAACAGAACAATGCCATGTGGGAACAGGATTGGCAAAAGGTTGCCGATTATGCCAGAGATGCAACCGTTCCTACCCGTCAGGTCGTAATAAACAAAAATATAGCGTTGCTGAAGATGGGAACACTGGGCTCCGAGATATTCTCTTATCCCGATGGCAGTAGCGATATACTCGCTCCAATGGCAGTGCGTCTTACCCAAACAGGCGGTATGATGGCATACTTCCAGTTGGGAAAACTGAATTTCTGCTATCGCTGGTGTGTGGAGAATGCTGTAGAGTATGGCTGGAGAGTAGAGTATCTCAAGCATGCCGTGCGTTCAATGATTCTGTCGGGTGAATACAGGGTTGCACAAAGGTATATAGATATTCTAAAGAAAACGCTTTTCCACTCTTCATGGGCCGAAGAGATGGAGCAGTTCGTAAAGAATCCGGAGCTTATAAAGAAGGAGAGTGAATTCGCACTTCCTTTAGATCTGTCTTGTTATCCCGACGCCCTTGAAGTTGATGACTCTTTTGTCGAGATGTATCTTATGAACGGTTTCAAGAATATATATCCCGAAGTTTCGGCCAACTATCTTGAGATGGCACTTGCTCTTGCAATGACCCGCAAGGATTCAAAAAGTTTCTGGTATATATTCAACTTGTACTTGAATAAGGTTAATCCGAAGAATATGCCGCGACACTTCCAGGAGGCCTTCCTGTTGTTCTATAATCTTGACAAAGGCCAGAATGTGCAGGTTGACCAGCGGTTCTTCGACAGGTTCATTTCCAAGCAGTCAAGCCGCAGGTTCGATGCTTTCCTGAAGAAAACTGCACAATATAAGGGAATGAAAGAGGCCGATATGGCAAAATATTTCAAGGATGAGTACAGCGATACATACTTTTACTTCTACTTTTTTGTCCGTAAGATAAGAACTAACTGATAACCTAATGATTAATCCGAAATGAAAAGATTCATTATATATATACACTCATTGCTGCTGATTGTTCTTGCAGCCTGCACTCCTTCCGTTCCGTCAGAGTATGATAAAACAGATTCGGTTCCTGTTATCTATCCCGACTATTCGGATGTTACGGTTCCGTGCAATATCGCGCCCTTGACGTTCAGAATAGAGAATGATGCGGACGAATTTGTTACCCGTTTCAGTTCGGGTAAAAATGAGATACTGGCAGCAGGGCGGGAGGTCTCTCTTCCTATGGATGACTGGAGCAATCTGATGTCTTCTGCTTCGGGCGGAGATGTCAAGGTCGAAGTGTTTTCGTGCAAGGCGGGAAAATGGAGCGCATTCATGCCGTTCAATATCCATGTGTCACCCGATTCCATAGACCGCTACATCTCATATCGCTTGATTCCCCCTTCGTATGTGGCCTATGAAAAACTGGCAATATGCCAAAGGGATGTGACGACCTATGACGAAGAAGTGATATACAGCAATATGCTTGTCAGTGCAGAGCCTACCGGACAGTGCATAAACTGCCATGCCTACAAGAACTACCGTACCGACAACATGCAGTTCCATGTAAGGCAGCATCTGGGAGGCACCATATTCGTGCATGACGGCAAGATGAAGAAAGTGAACCTTAAGACCGATTCTACCATATCTGCAGGCGTCTATCCCTCTTTCAATCCGAAGTATGATGTGGTCGCCTATTCTGTCAACAATACCGGTCAGATATTCCATACAAAGAATTCGAATAAGGTAGAGGTGCAGGACAAGGCCAGTGATGTGATTGTGTATAATCCTGTAAAGGAAATCGTTACCCACGTGGCCAACTCTCCCGATGACTTGGAAGTGTTCCCATGCTGGTCACCTGACGGGAAGACGCTCTATTATTGCTCGGCCCACTTCGAACATACCGATACGTCAAGGAGCATAGAGGCGGAAATGATAGCCCGGTACAAGGATGTGAAATATGATGTGCTGCGCCGTTCTTGGAACCCGGAGACCGGTGAATTCGGTGCAGTAGATACAGTCTTTGCCGCGTCTGCATTGGGCAAGAGCGCGACATTCCCGCGTATATCTCCCAACGGCAAGTATCTTCTGTTCGCGTTGGCTGAATACGGCTGTTTCCATATTTGGCATAAGGATGCCGACCTCTATGTCATGAACCTTGAAACGAATGAACTCTGCCCATTGGAAAAGGCTAATTCGCCATTCCCTGAGAGCTATCATGTATGGAGCAGCACAGGACGTTGGATATTATTCGCGAGCCGTAGGGACGATACAAACTACAGCCGTCTTTACATCGCACACATGAATGATGACGGAACAAGCGATAAGGCATTCCTTTTGCCTCAGTCTTCTTCTGCTTTCTATGATTTTTTTGACCGTTCCTATAATGTACCGGAATTTATGGTAGAGAGTGTAAAGTTCTCGCCTCAGGAGTTTGCCGAGATTGTCAAGGGCGAAAGTGTTAGCGTTAAATACTCTACAGATATAAAGTAAATTTTAACACTGTATTGTTAAATAATTCAAAACGATAAAAGCTCTCGAATTCTGCTTCAACAGCACGGTTCGAGAGCTTTTTTGTGCATCAAATGTGAAAAAAAGGCCTGGGAACGAAAAAAAAAACGGATTTATGCGAATATTTATTTAAAAGTCTTATTTTTGCACGATACGAAAGGGTGTATTGTGCCTTTTCGGTTTATGCTTAAAAAAACAAAAAAATAATAATTAATAAATTTGTACTTATGTTTAAACACCGTTTAAGTAAATTTGGCAAGGCGTCGCTCTTCGCGATGTGTTTGCTTCTTGTGAGCGGTTCAATGAACTCATGTCAGGACAAACTTGATGACTACAAGTATGACGATGAGGAACCGACATGGTTGGGCGCAAGTATTTACGACTTCCTTAAGGAAGGCTCACCCGGCCATACGTACAACAATTTTGTTGCACTTATCGACAGTCTGGGCGAGACAGAGACACTTGCGCACACAGGTAGCAAGACTCTCTTTGTGGCTGATGATGCTGCTTTTGAGGAGTTCTACAAGAACAACCCATGGGGCGTTACCAGTGTCGCTGAAATGAGCAGGGCGCAGATGAAGATTCTTCTCTACAGTGCGATGCTTGACAATACTCTGCAGCTTGACATGCTCTCAAGTACAGGCTCTTCTGCCGGTTCTGAGGGTACATGTCTTCGCCGTACGACATCTGCTTCAATAATTGACTCGATTCCATACATTGACCGTGACTTCGGCAAGAGCATCAAGACCTACAACAAGTACTGGGATGCTTTGCGAGGAAAGGGCAATACGGAGAAAATGCGTTTGGCTCTCGACGGAACCGATGCCATGATGGTGCACATCCTCGGCGATTTCCTCAAGAACAATGCTATTGAGGCTGCAGATATCGAGTTCCTGTTTACCAAGAACGGTGTCCAGACAAAGACTTTTGAAATGGATGAGGTTCTTATATTCGGCAATAAGCTTGTCGCCAGCGACATTGAGACAGACGGTTTCTCCGATGATACAATGACCATAACATGTAAGAACGGTTCGGTATTCCGTATGGATGCTGTTCTTCTGCCGCCTTCAAACATGGCTCAGGAGTTGCGTACACGCGAGGATACAAGAATATTCAGCCATCTTCTTGACCGTTTCTGTATTCCTGTTTACGACGAGGCTCTTACAGCAGAGTACCGTAGCTATTACAAGACAGATGACAGTATCTTCCGTCTCCGCTATTTCGTAAAGGATAATTTTACAAGTCATTCTCTTCTTCAGCCTTCTAATTCTAATCCTATAGTAGAGGAGTTGCTCAGTATTGATCCGGGATGCAATACTATTGCAAATTCTCTTTCTAAAGAGCGCGATATGGCAGCAATGTTCGTTCCAAAGGATGATGTATTGTTCGATTACTTTGTTAATCCTAATGCAGAGGGTCACTTCCTTCTTGAGCAGTTCGCCGATAATCCAAATCCTACTGATATCGAATCGCTTATTGTTGCATTGGATTCAGTGCCGGAGAAGAATATCGCTCCATTCCTGAACAACATGATGAAATCTTCTTTCATAGGTACAGTTCCTAGCAAGTTTGACAGGGTAACTGATACAGCTAACGATCCTATAGGTATTGAGAAGAAGCATGTTGACGAGTGTGTCATAGCAAACAACGGTGTTATATATATATTAAATAATGTATTCGGTCCTCCTGAATATGTAGCTGTGTCCGGTCCTACTCTCGTGTTTGAAAACATGATGTTGACCGGAAAGATCATCGAGCAGTTAAGATACGACTACTATCTTCTTGCGATGGATGCCGATTATAGCCTTATCGTTCCCGATGACAGTCACTTCGTATATTACGATCCGATTACATTCGGAACAGAAGAACCTAAGATGTATGCGTTCCACTACAACTCTGAACGTCCGGACAACCGTACAGGTGCTGTGGAGTTCTGGGCCGAAGTGTTCAAGTTCGATCCTAAGTCATACAGCATTACAGATACCCTTACAGCCAAGGGTCCTGTAACTCTTAGCAATACTTTTGGTGGTGATGCATTCATGAAGAACCGTATGACCGACCTTCTTGAGTACCTTATCGTGGTTCATGGTGAAGAGGGTCAGTTTGTTCCTGAGAAGAAATACTATCAGACAAAGGGTTACGGCTACATAAAGGTTGATGCAAGTGACGAAGCCAACCTTAAGATCTATGGTGGCGAGCAGATAGAAAACGGTTCTGTTGTAACAATAGGTAGCCGTCATGCACAGAAGAACGGTTATACATATTGTACTGTTCCGGGAAATGAAGATACCGAGTTCCGCAAATATTCAGGTATCCCGACTCCTCCGACAAAGAACGTATATACCAGAATGCTTGAGAATGCAGCTGATGAGTTTGCACCATACTACGAATTCTTTGAATTGTGTAATCCTGACGGTTTCTCCGATTTGCTGAAGACAATCTATCCTAAGGCTTCAACAGTAGCAATGAGAGATACAACAGAGTTGTACTCAATATTCTATACAAGCAATGACGGTAAGATGCAGAACGTAGTTCCGTTCTTCAATATCTTCCACTATACAGTATATGTTCCTAGTAACAATTCCCTCCAGGAGCTCTACAATCAGGGTATGCCTACATGGGATGATGTTAAGGAATTTGCTTCTTCACAGCCAGGAAAGGCGATGTCAATGCTTCGTCAGATAAACAATCTTATCCGTTATCACTTCCAGGATAACTCAGTATTCTATGAGTCTGGAATGCCGTTCTCTATTCCATCAACAGAGCCCGGTAATCCATATCTTGAGGCAAACTTCTCAACAGCTCTTATAAACGACCGTACAGGACGTTTCTATGAGACAACTGTCAAGAGCGATGCCGGCAATTCGACAATTGTCGTTACTGACCAGTTGGGCAACGATGCAAGAGTTGTCAACACTGGTGTTGAGGGTAGGGATTACAACGTCATGGCGCGTGATATCATCTACACTGTAAATAATTCAGCCCAGAAGATTCCTAATTCTATATATTCATCTTCATTCGCTGTAATACAGCCGATAGACCGTGTTCTGCTGAACGATGGCTTGTATGGATATGACGGACGCTTCCGCCGATTTGTTTCAACCGGCGAACTTGTCGATACTATGACTGTTTCAGGCTCGCAGTATCTTGTTGCAAATGCAGGCGATGTGACAATCAAGTCGGCTTATTCCGGTGCAGAGAAGTCAATGCGTGCGGCCTACATCCTTGCTCCTATAGATGAAAGCAACAGCATGTGGAATCCGGATTTCACAAGAGAGGATTTCGTTCTAAAGGGAGAGAAGACTCTTCTTATAACAAATGAAGGTTTCCTTATTGAGAGAGACAGCAGAGGTGATGTCAGCTATGTTACCGAGACTGGTGAAGACGGCAGCGAGTACATGGTCAAGCTCGACAAGAATGGCGAGATCATTGACAGAGTACTATACGTCGAAGAGTAATCATAATCTGTTGCAAAGACTGTTTTATGATGTCTAGAATTAATGTGAAGCAGATAAACTTAATAGCCATGATAAAAATAAAGCATTTATTATTGCTCGTGCTTTTCGCCAGTGCTTGCAGCATGGTCTCAGCACAAAGAAGCGCGAGAATTTCAGGTACTGTCAGCAGTGACGCCGAGGGTCCACTGATTATGGTGAACATTACAGAGCGTGACAAGAGCAACCGTATCATTGAGGCTTGTGCAACCGATTTCGAAGGTAACTTCTCT
>JAEIGA010012415.1_pt1 | contig 12937 bp, 11 predicted proteins | sample 9270691 | NCBI WGS metagenome assembly JAEIGA01 (sample SAMN17057246, study PRJNA624740) | gut metagenome | biome: biome; isolation source: fecal sample | host: Bos grunniens | place: China: Xizang | collected 2019 | reverse complement strand
ATCGTCAGCCAAAAAACTCCTAAAAGTAATAAAAGCATGGTCGGAACAGAAAGTTTTCCCGTTAATAGTCTGTCTATTTTTTGGTCCTTGCTCATATAATTCTTATTTTTTAGCGTTGTGGTTCTTTTTGTTATTAATTCCGCTAATTCTACAATTTTTTCTATATCTGTCACTTGTGATTTTTCTCTTTTAAATTCATTTTCTGCTATTGCTCCAAGCAATTTATTAACACCTTTACCGCTTCGTGCAGATGTCTTAATTACGGGAACATTTAACTCTCCTGAAAGCCTTTCTTCATCAACATATATCCCCTTCTTTTTTGCTTCATCAATGAGATTTACACATACTATGACATTAGCTGTAAGCGTCAGCGTCTGTAAAACTAAAATCAAATTTCTCTCCAGACAAGTTGCATCACACACCACAACCGTAACATCGGGATTTTCATTTTTTATAAAATCGCGTGCCACTTCTTCTTCGGGCGAATGAGAAAACAAAGAATAGCATCCGGGTAAATCCACAAACGCTATATTTTTTTCATTATATGTACAATTTCCCACAGCACCTGTTACTGTTTTTCCGGGCCAGTTTCCCGTATGCTGATGCATACCTGTTATATGATTAAAAAGCGTTGATTTTCCTACATTTGGATTTCCCATCAGGGCTACTGTTATATCTGCTTTTTTTATTTCTTTTGAAAAAGTGTCTATTGCACCCACTCCCGTAGAAGCTTTGGTAAGTCCCATATCCACACCTCCTTTTACACAATATGCAAAAACCCGCCAACTAGTGACGGGTTTTTGCAGCGTGTCGAGAAATCTCGACACGCTGAGTAGACTTCGATAAAAGGTGGGGATATTCGACAAACACAAATTCGTCGGCGTACGTGGGTACGGTAGAGTTTGTGTTTGCCGAAAGCAAGCAACAGAACGGTTTTATCGATGAAGATTTTTTTGTTATTTTCAAACATATTATTCAGTTTTTATTTGCTTATATTTAATCTTTTTTTATTTTACTTGCGGTAGACCTGCCTTTTTCGACAGTCTGAAAAACCCGCCAACTAGTGACGGGTTTTGATTTATCTTATTATTATATCACAGGCATCAGAGCATCTTAAGGCAATTAAAGCACCTCGCACAAAATAAGCCGTAGGGTCACCTAGGGGACTTTTTATAACACACGAAATTTTCGTGCCCGGAATAATTCCTAAATCTAAAAGTCTTCTTTTGATTTTACTTTTATGTGCGATGCTCTCTACAATACCGCACTCTCCGGGTGTAAGCGATGACAGAGTTCGCATCTTATCACTCCTTTACATTCTTATTGTCATAATATGCGATTCTTTAAACAATGTGAAAAAAGCCAAGGCATACGCCTTGGCTTTAAATATCCGATTAAAACAAACCTAGTCCGCCATATCTTACTATCAACGCTGCAAAAACGATTGAAACAATTGATAAAAGCTTGATTAAGATATTAACTGAAGGGCCTGCGGTATCCTTAAACGGGTCGCCTACAGTATCACCTACAACAGCTGCTTTGTGATTTTCTGAACCCTTGCCGTTAAAGTTTCCTGCTTCAATATACTTTTTAGCATTATCCCAAGCACCACCTGAGTTTGCCATCATTATAGCTAAAGCAAAGCCTGATATAAGTGCACCGGTTAACATTCCCACTATACCGTTTACACCTAAAACCAATCCGACAATAATGGGTGATAACACGCCGAGTGAAGCCGGGAGAATCATTTCTTTTAATGATGATTTTGTGCATATATCTACACACATTCCGTAATCGGCTTCAGCTTGTCCTTGCATAAGGCCTTTAATTTCTTTAAACTGTCTTCTTACTTCAATTACAACCTTGTGTGCTGCTCTACCTACTGCCTGCATTGTCATTGCACTGAACAAGAACGGAAGCATTGCACCTACAAAAAGTCCAATTAGTACTGCGGGATTTGTGATTTCTATTTTTAAAAGCTCAGGATTTAAAAGATTTACCTGATCAGTAAATGAAACAATTAAAGCCAAAGCGGTTAAAGCTGCTGAACCAATAGCAAAACCTTTACCGGTTGCTGCAGTTGTATTACCTAATGAGTCAAGTGCATCTGTTCTTTCACGAACTCCTTCAGGCAAACCGCTCATTTGCGCAATTCCGCCTGCGTTATCAGCAACAGGACCATACGCATCTGTTGCTAATGTTATTCCAAGTGTTGAAAGCATACCAACAGCAGACAAACCTACACCATATAAACCTTTTGCAAAAGATTCCATACCACCTGCTATAAAATAGCTTATTATAACAGAAATACCTATAATAATTACGGGAATTGCAGTGGATTTCATGCCCAAGGCAAGGCCGTCTATAATTATTGTAGCAGAACCTGTTTCAGATGAGCCTGAAAGTTTTTGTGTAGGCTTATATGAATCTGATGTATAGTATTCTGTAAAGTATCCAATTAGAACACCTGTTAAAAGACCTGATAAAACTGCTCCAAAAAGCATCTTTTGTTCAGGTAATAACACATATATCAAAGCAAAACTTGCAAGCGCTGCGATTACTGCAGCAGAATATGTTCCTTTTCTTAGAGAACCTAAGAGCATCTTTTGCGTTGCACCTTCCTTTGTTGAAACAAAGAAAGTAGAAATAATCGATGCTATAATTCCAACGGCTGCAATGAGCATAGGAAGAATTGCCCCTGAAAAATCATGGCCTGCAGCAATTGCCAACGCTCCGCAAGAATAGATTGAACCAACGTATGACTCATAAAGGTCAGCTCCCATACCTGCAACGTCACCAACGTTATCGCCTACATTATCAGCAATACACGCAGGGTTTCTCGGGTCATCTTCAGGAATTCCTGCTTCCACCTTACCTACTAAGTCTGCACCAACATCAGCTGCTTTTGTAAATATACCGCCACCAACGCGTGCAAAAAGCGCCATTGAGCTTGCACCCATACCAAATGTAAGCATAGCTGATGTAATCTCTCGAGTAGGAAGATTAAATCCAAATTTTAGTATAATAAACCATAAACTTATATCTAAAAGTCCCAAACCTACAACAGTCATACCCATTACGGTACCTGATGAAAAGGCAATCTTTAAGCCGGTGTTAAGACTCTTTTGTGCACCATGTGCAGTTCTCGCGTTTGCATATGTTGCAATTTTCATTCCGATAAAACCCGAAAGTCCGGAAAACAGACCGCCGGTTAAAAATGCAAACGGAACAAATGGTGTTAAAAATCCTGTTATTGCTAAAATGCCTAAAATTACAAACATTACAGCAAAAAATTTCCCCACCGTTTTGTACTGACGTTTTAAATACGTCATTGCACCTATTCGTATTTTTGACGAAATAGAAGACATTAAAGGTGTGCCTTCAGGCAGTTTTTTAACATAGAAAAACCTATACGCTGAAAATACAAGTGCCAATACCGCTGCAGCTAGTGCATAAAACGGTGCGTAGTCAATATAATTCATAAGTTATCTTCCCCTTTAAATAAAATGTATAACGTGTATTATACTCCTCTATTTTCCATTTGTCAATACCATTTTTTACTGTTTTCATTCTTTTTTGCTTGTAAAATTTAACGTATGTTGCTTATTGCATCATCAAGCTTCTTTAAATCCGAACCCATTTTCTCCCAGTCGTTGTTCTTGCTCGACTGCGAAAAGGCATCGTATGCGTCAATTACTTTTTGTATTTCATCTGAAATATCTTTTATATCTTCAGTTGTAGGAGCATTCTCTGTCACGTTTTCTTGTGTTGGTTGTGACAAATCAGGTGTTACTCCTGATGAATTTTTCAAAACTTTTGCCAAAGCTTCTTCTAATGTCGGCTCCATAACTATTTCGTCTTTATAAGCAACAATTATTCTTTTAACTTCAGGTAGGGACGCATCATTTTCTGATGTTATATATACAGGCTCAACATAAAAGATAGAATTTTTAAAAGGAATTACTAATAGATTTCCTCTTATAACGGTTGAACCGCCCTGACCCCAAAGTGTCATTTCTCTTGAAATATCGGGTGCATTGTCAATCTTATTTTCTATCTGCATAGGACCGTAAACCGTATCAGATTTTGGTATTCTGTATAATACCATTTCCCCGTAGTGGTCAATATCCGTACGTTTCATCAGTATTGCAACCATATTGTGCTTATCTCCCAAAACGTAAGGCATATTTAAAACGAGTTCGGACTTTTCTTCACCTTCAATTGTGAAGATATTAAAGTAAGGTGATACCTTTACTTCATCATTCTGATACTTTTCACTTGCCACTCTCCACACATCAGCCTGGTCGTAGAACTGTCCCGCATCGTTTAAATGGTATCTTTGATAAACCTCTGTCTGAACCTTAAACAAGCCTTCAGGCGTTGTAATGTGATTGATTATATCATCAGGAAGCGCCTCCGCCGAGAAAAGTTCAGGGTAAATCTTTTTATAGGCTTGAGTAATCGGGTCAGTTTCGTCTATTATATAAAACGTAACGTCACCAGTGTAAGCGTCAACCACAGCCTTAATCGAGTTTCTTATATAGTTCACACCCGAAAACTGTTGCGAATACGGATACTGTGTTGATGTCGTGTACGCATCAATTACCCATTTTATTTCACCATTGTCTGAAACCACAATCTGCGGGTCTTCTTCATATGTTAAAAACGGTGCTACAATTTTTACTCTGTCTAATACATTTCTGTTTATTAAGATTTTGCTGTCTGAATCAATATTTCCTGAAAAGAACATCTTATAATCTTTATAATATAGTGAATATATAAGTCTTTTCATAAAGCTTAGCTTAACACCCGTGTCACCGTCGTAAGTGTTTTCTATGTCGTTGTAGCCTTCTGAATAGTCAAGTTCTTTATTATCTGAACCCACTATTACATAATCGTTTGTGCTTTCACCGTAATAGATTCTCGGTTGAGTGAGTTTGGGCATTCCGTTTTGTGAGACTGTCGGAATATCACGCATTGCAAAATAGGGTTGTCCGTCTTGTGTTACTCTGTTAAACGGACTCGCAACAACGCCATAACCGTGAGTGTAACGGAATTTTTCGTTGGCGTATGAACGTGCAGTTTCTTCTAACTTATTCTTGTCAAGCTCACGTGCCGACATAAATACGCCGGTTAATTCTCCGTCAACTTCATACGGAACAACATCTATATCGTTAAATGTGTAGTACTTTCTTAAATACTGCAACTGATTATAAGCAGTTAATGATGCCCCAAAGTCAATAATTCTTGTGTTAGTTAATTCTGAACTGTTTTGTGCAATGGTTTCTGACGTTAATCCCGTAGAAAAGTCAAACTGCACTTCTTTCATATTATCCAAACCAAACGCTTTTTTGGTAGCATCCATATTGTAGCTGATGTAGTCATCCTGATAATTTCTCTCATCGGGTGCTACAACAAACTGCTGTGTAAGCACTGATACGACAAGAACTAAAACGTATACAGCAGGAACTGCCAGGACACTGATAATTGATGCTTTTATCTTTTTCTTCCACAAAAATACAACTGTTAAAACAACCGACAAAAGCAAAATAATCGGTGCTACGTTATAGTAATTTAACCATATATTTGCTTCAATAAAGCCTGCACCTGCTAAATTATCCCTGCCGAACGAACCGTAAAGGAGACCTTCTTTAGTCAACTGATATGAACACACCATAACAAGGTAGTATATTAAAACATTTACAACTACCTGAATGAGCGCTCCTTTTTCTTCGCATATCATATCTTTTATACGCTTTGTTCCCGATAAAGAGAATAGAAAATAGTATAAAAGTGCAACTATAATTGTCTGTGATAAAAACGCACCCTTTAGCGCTGAAACAATTGTTGCAAAAAACGGTCTTATAAATACATAATATCCTATATCTTTTCCAAAAAGCGGGTCAACTTCACCAAATGATGTAGCGTTTGCCGCCTTTAAAAATTCAATATATGAGTTTTCTCCCATCACACCGCCAAACATTAATGCGATAAGGACAGAAACTAAAATGTATAACCATTTTTTCTTTAATATTTTTGCTTCAAAATGAGTATCTATTGCAATTTTTTTAATTAAAAACAAGTTTATTAAAGAAATGATAAATACAACTATAAAACCGGATAAAGAAACAACGGCTTTACAAAAAAAGTTTCTCCAGAAAACTTCATCAAAGTTTGCACCGATTTCTTTTACCTGCCACACTTCAACGATAAAGTTTAAAGAAAGTGCAGCTATTAAAACAAGTGCAAAAATTGCTATTATGACACCTATTAATATCTTTTTGCCACGGGTTAAGTTTTTGTTCTGGTTTTTAAATTTTTCGGCAAAGTCTTCCTTATTAAAGCCTCCGCCAAATCCACCAAATCCACCAAAATTGTCAGGTCCGTAATTCATAACTTTACTCCCCCTTTTTATTCTTCAGGGAAAAGTGCCTTTGCAAACTGTTCAGGGTCAAACTTTTGCAAATCATCAATTCCTTCACCTACACCAATAAATTTCACGCCGATGTTCTGCTCACGCGAAAGTGCGATTACAACGCCGCCTTTTGCCGTTCCGTCAAGCTTGGTTAAAACCACACCCGTAATGTCTGCAGCGTTTTTAAATTCACGTGCCTGAATTAGCGCGTTTTGTCCGGTTGAAGCATCTAAAACCAAAAGAGTTTCTGATGCTTTTTTGCCTGTTTCACGCTCTATTACTCTTGCTGTTTTTGAAAGCTCGTCCATTAAATGTTTTTTGTTATGGAGTCTTCCTGCAGTATCGCATATAACAATGTCAGCACCACGAGCTTTTGCAGCTGATATCGCATCAAAAACAACAGCTGAGGGGTCTGAACCCTCCTGATGCTTTACGATTTCAACGTTTGCGCGGTTAGCCCATATTTCAAGCTGGTCAATGGCAGCAGCTCTGAATGTGTCAGCAGCAGCCAAAATTACTTTTTTTCCCTGTAGCTTATAGTAATTTGCTATTTTTCCTATTGATGTGGTTTTTCCAACACCATTTACACCTATTACCATAATAACATTAAGTCCGTCTTCTATGTGGCATACTGTGTCCTGCTCGTTTAGTATGTTAGATATAATGTCTTTTAATTCTTCTTTTAATAAAGCAGGCTCTTTTATGTTTTTTTCACGTGCTGATTTTCTTAACATATCTATCATATAAACAGATGTGTCAACACCAATGTCAGCACTGATTAACACTTCTTCTAATTCTTCGAAAAGCTCTTCATCAACCGAGCGAAATGCTAAAAAGACGTCGTCGAGCCTTCCGAAAACCGCACTTTGCGTCTTTTTAAGACCTGCTTTTAGCTTTTCAAAAAAGCCAAGTGACGATTTTTCTTTCTCAACTACGTCTTTTTGTGTTTCTATTTCTTGAGTTGTATCAGGTGTTGGTGCGTCTGCCAACACCTGATTTTCACTCTTATCTCTTTTAAACCACTTCATAATTTTTCCTCCGGGTGTCAATCATCTATTTCGTTTTTCTGTTCTCTGGTCATTAAATCAAAAACCGCATCTTTTGCCTTTTTACCTTCAAAAAGCACACTATAGACTTCCTGTGTAATAGGCATTTCAACGTTGTATTTTTTGGCTAATTTGTATGCTTCTTTTGTAGCGAAAACACCTTCTACAACCATATTTACTTCCGCCATTGCTTCGTCTTTGGTTTTTCCCTGACCGATTAAGATTCCGGCTCTTCTGTTTCTTGAGTGCATACTCGTACACGTTACGATTAAGTCACCAACACCCGTAAGACCTGCAAAAGTTGTCATCTTTGCACCCATTGCAATGCCAAGTCTTGTAATCTCTGATATGCCACGTGTCATAAGTGCTGCTTTTGCATTATCTCCCAAACCTAAACCGTCAGAAACACCTGCACATAAAGCAATAATATTTTTTAATGCACCGCCTATTTCAACGCCCAAAATGTCTTCATTTGTATAAATTCTTAAATAGTCGGTCATAAAAAGGTTCTGTAACATTTCGCGAACACTGGCCGAGCTTGACGCTGCAACTAATGTTGTGGGCATTTTTTTTGCCACTTCCTCAGCGTGCGACGGACCTGATAATGCTGCCACTTGTGCTTCGGGGATATTCTCTTTAATTGTCTCGGTCAATGTCTTTTGAGTCGCAGAATCAAAACCTTTTGAAGCACAGACAACAACTGCTCCTTCTTTTATGAAAGGCGCCATGTCTTTCGCTGTTTTTGAAATCGCAGCAGACGGTGTAACCATTACAATTACGTCTTTATCTTGTGTCGCTTCTTTAATGTCTGATGTATAAAGAATTCCGTCAGGCATAAAAAAGTCAGGAAGATTTTTAATTTGTTTTGTATTTTTTAGCATTTCGCTTTCTTCTTTAAAATAAGACCAAAGCGTAACGTCATTTCCTTTATCCTTTAAAATTGAAGCCAGAGCACAACCCCATGTGCCTGAGCCTATAACAGAAATATTCATGTCATTCACCGCCTTAAACTTTAGCCTTTTCGCCTACTTTACGTTCTGTTCCATTCATAAGCTTCTTTATATTATTCTTATGACGGATTATTCCTAAAATTCCTAAAAATATCGCAGGGAATATTACTGCCTTTTCGTAAGACCAAGGTACATCCATATATCTTACATAGCAAACAAGTGGAAATAATACACAACCGATTAACGAGCCGAGGGAAACAAATCTTGTTAAGATTATGGCAATAACACCAACACCTAAAACAATAATTCCTAATCGCCAGTCAATTGTAAAAATAACAGCAACAGATGTAACTATACCTTTTCCGCCGCGAAAACCAAAAAATACGGGAAAATTATGTCCGATTACAACTGCTACTACTGCAAGATACTTTAAAATCAAAGTATCGGGATGCATAACCGAAAACCACTTTGAAACCAACATCGCCGCTCCTGCTGCTAAAAATGCCTTTAATGCATCGCCTATTACAACAGCCACTGCTGCTGTCTTTCCCATAACACGAAGTGTGTTTGTAGCACCTGCGTTTCCGCTGCCGTGTGTTCTTATATCGTTTTTCTTTATTTTTGAAATTATAATTGAAGTGTTTATACTGCCTATCAAATAAGCCGCTATTACGGTTGTTATTGCCGCTATCACCATGGTCATATCCTCCTGTTATTCCTTAGTTCCCTTGTTGTCATCTCTTTCTCTCACTATAAAGCGAACCGGTGTGCCCGTAAGACCGAACACCGACCTTATCTGGTTTTCCAGATAGCGAAGATACGAAAAATGCATTAGTTCTTTATTGTTTACAAATACAACAAATGTAGGCGGGCAAGTTGAGGCTTGAGTCATATAATAAATTTTAAGCCTTTTACCCTTATCTGACGGGGGCTGAACCTTCATTGTTGCTTCTGTTAGTACATCGTTTAGCATACCTGTTTTTATTCTCATTGTATGCTGTAAGTGTACATAGTCTATAAGTTCAAAGAGTTTATCTATTCTTTGTCCCGTGAGTGCTGAAATATACACCTGCGGGGCATAAAGCATAAAGCCTAGTTCCTGATTTACTTCATCTGTAAATCTTTTCATTGTGTGGTTGTCTTTTTCTATTAAGTCCCACTTGTTTATAGCAATGATTGATGCTTTACCTTTTTCGTGAGCATAGCCTGCAATCTTTGAGTCCTGTTCTGAAATTCCTTCGTTTGCATCTACAACAATTACGCAAACATCACAATTATCAACAGCGGTTAGCGAACGGATAACACTGTAACGCTCGATTCCTTCGTCAATTTTGCCACGCTTTCTCATACCTGCGGTATCTACTAAAATGTAGCTTTTGTCGTCTTTTGTAAAGCTTGTATCAATTGCATCACGTGTTGTGCCTGCGATGTTACTTACTATAACTCTGTTTTCGCCTAAAATTTTATTTATAAGTGATGATTTACCTGCATTCGGCTTTCCTACGATTGCAACTCTTAGAGCCTCTGACTCTTCATTGTCAATATTTAAAAGTTCAGACGGAATTTTTGCAAATACTTCGTCTAAAAGGTCACCAACACCAAGTCCGTGAGTTGACGAAATTGCAACGGGGTCACCTAAACCGAGATTGTAAAACTCATAAAAGTCCATAGGAGGCTCACCACCGTGGTCAACCTTGTTTACTGCTAAAACTATGGGCTTTCCTGACTTTTGAAGCATTGCTGCAACGTCTTTATCAGCAGCTGTTAATCCATCGTGAATACAAGTCATTAAAACTATACAGTCAGCACAGTCTATTGCAAGCTCTGCCTGAAGACGCATATTTTTTAATATTTCATCATCAGTCTTAGGCTCAATACCGCCTGTATCTATAAGAGTAAATTTTCTGCTTAGCCACTCAGCCTCTGCATAAATTCTGTCACGTGTTACACCGGGTGTATCGTCAACTATTGAAATACGGCTGCCCGCTATTTTATTAAAAAGTGTAGATTTACCAACGTTTGGTCTTCCTACTATTGCTACAGTAGCCTTTCTCATAATGTTTCCCTTTCTTTTAATATCCTAAAAGTGCAGCCAAAAAGCATTCTCCGTCATTTCTTACGGGGATTATTTCTATGCCTAGCTTTTCGCTTGCCTCTTTTAGTGTGATGTCGTCTAAGAAAATGTCTTCATCTTGCTTTAACATTGATTCTGTTATCAATATTCTGTCGGCTTCTTTTCCCTTGAGTTCACGGAATAAATCACTTGCTCCGAGTAAGCCCGATACAGAAACCTTACCGCCGAAAAGTTCATTTTTTATGCTGATAACTTCTGTATCACCTATATTATAACTCATTTTGGTGAGATTTACCAGCTTTTTTATAAATTTAGCAGAAATTTCTCCCGTTGCGATTATGGTCTTTTGCTTTTTTTGTAATTTCATACCGCTGCTCAGCGCCCGCATAAACTCAGCTTCTAAAGAAGAAAGCGTCCCCACACCATTTTCAATCTGCGGAAAATCTTCATATTCACATTCTTCGGGCAATGGCAAATCTGCATTTACATAAAACTCATCTGCAGCATAAACAAATCTTGTGCCGTGCTCACGCATTAGTTTTTTCTGCCATTTTGTAATCTGTTCAATTAAAGCTTTTGAAGTTTCTTTATCAAATGATTTTAAAGGACACAGCCCTTCTCGACAGCGTGTTAAACCAACGGGGACAACCGACATACTTTTTGCCACAGGCAAAAACTGTGACAAGTCAGAAATTGTTCTGTCAAGCTCTTCTTTGTCGTTGATATCAGGGCATAAAACAACCTGCATATTCATTTCGATTCCGTGGTCATAAAGTTTTTTAATATGTTCTAAAATTTTACCCGCATTTTTATTATTGAGCATAGACCGTCTCAACTCGGGGTTTGTTGTGTGCACCGAAATATTTACAGGTGAAATCTTATATTCTATAAGTCTTTCTATATCTTTTTCGCTCATATTTGTAAGCGTGACATAGTTTCCGTACAAAAACGAAAGACGTGCATCATCATCCTTAAAATAAAGGGTATCACGCATACCTTTTGGCATCTGGTCAATAAAGCAGAAAATACACTTATTGTGACAGCTCTTGGGATTGTCAAAAAGCATATTTTTAAAGTTTATGCCCAAATCTTCCATATACGGATTTTCTATTTCGTACTCAAAAAGTTCGCCATTTTTCTTTTTTACCATAAGAACGATTTCTTCGTTCGTTGACAAAAATTTATAATCAAGGTAATCTACGATTTTCTTATCGTTAATAGCTACAATCAAATCACCTGATTCAATTTCTAATTCTTCGGCTATACTTCCTTCGTCTACCGATAAGACATAAGCACCGTTCATAACTTTTACCTCACTGAATCTTTATATAAAAATAGAGAAGGAATAATCCTTCTCTATCCTTATTTACGCATAATTACGCTTCTTTTTTTACAACTTCTTTTCCGTTGTAGTAGCCGCAAGCCTTACATACTCTATGTCCCATGATAGGCTCACCGCATTTGGGGCAGCTAACAAAACCGGGAATGCTTAACTTCCAGTTTGCACGTCTTTTGTCACGTCTTGCCTGTGAGGTTTTTCTCTTAGGTACTGCCATGGTCTACACCTCCTAAAATTTATCACTTAAAATTTTTTAATTTTTCCCAACGTGGATCAATTTCAACAAAATCACATCCGCAATCGCCTTCGTTTAAGTCCTTGCCACATTTAGGACAAAGTCCCCTACAATCGTCTTTGCATAAATATTTTGTTGATATGTTCAGCAATAAATTGTTTATTGCTATTTCGCCGACATCAATCTCTTTACCTTCAAAGAAGATAACAGAGTCAGCATCGGCTGTTGTTTCTTGTCCTGCTAAGACAAGTGTTTCACTAAAATCAAAGGTAAGCGGAAAGGTTATTTCCTTTAAGCAGCGGGCACAGGAAGTTAATAACTCTGCTGAAACACTTGCTGCCAAATCCAAAACCCCACCTGTGCAGGTGAACGTTGCGTCAATCTGTGTGCTTGTTACTTCAATATCGGAAACAAGACTGAATCTGTCAAGCGTACCCGAAAAGCTCGCACTCGCACCTTCCATATTCATAATGGCGCTAACATCACATACCATACAGGTGCCACCTTCCTACATTATTAACACATAATGCATTTATATATTATACCTATTTTTAGTAAAGTTGTCAAGCGATTTTTAAAATTTTTAGTTTTCAAGAAAAAAACGTATCGGGGTTTTACCCGATACGCCTATTTCCTAAACTTAGTTTCTCAGAAACTATAATTACATACTTCTTTCTACCTTGTTTGAACGAAGGCATCTTGAGCATACGTGCAATGTCTTAGGTGTACCATTAACGATTGCTTTTACAGTTCTGATATTAGGCTTCCAAGTTCTGTTACTTCTTCTGTGAGAATGGCTGACTTTGATACCAAATGTAACACCTTTTCCGCAAATTTCACATTTTGCCATATATATGCACCTCCATTAAGTACTCATT
>JAEIGA010012414.1_pt1 | contig 12937 bp, 9 predicted proteins | sample 9270691 | NCBI WGS metagenome assembly JAEIGA01 (sample SAMN17057246, study PRJNA624740) | gut metagenome | biome: biome; isolation source: fecal sample | host: Bos grunniens | place: China: Xizang | collected 2019 | reverse complement strand
ATTACGCATGCGACGTTCTTCGCTCTGTCTATGTCTTTTTTCTGCAGATGTTTGTTTAACTGCCAAAGGAGACCCTCCAAACTTAAACTGTAGGATATGTTATCAAACAGAAATTGATTAGTCAAGTATATTTTATCTATTCTAAAATACTTTATTACCTAATTTTATCTTATTTTTATATTATAAAATATATTTCAAAATGTGTTGACTTGAAATTGTTATTTGTGTAATATTTAGCTAAATAAATAGATTTTTCGGAGGCATAGCATGGCTGGAGCAAGTAAAAACTCTCGTACCACAGTTGCTACACATAAGTTCTTCTGTTCTTGTGGTGGTGAAGTTGCAATGAAGACACTATTTGAAAACGGCAGACTAAAAAATGTTGCCGAATGTTCAAAATGTAACCGTGTTGAACGTCGTCCAAAAGACTTCAAATAAATCTACATTGTTAAAAAAGAGAACTGTTTTGGAAGATTTCTTCTAAAAAACAGTTCTTTTTTTTTATTCAAATATACTTTATTTAGAAAAGAAAATCCTAAACATTCTATTATCTTAAAAATATAATCCTAAATTAATTTCTTTTTTTTTATTTTTCCAAAAATCTTTCTATAGATGAAACTACATTTTCTAATGTATTTAAATTTCTTCTTGATTTTGGAACGCTATCCACAAAAAATTTCCCATAAAATTTTGAAACCAACCTATTATCCAAAACTGTTACACACCCCCTATCCTTACAAGAACGCATAAGTCTTCCAAATCCTTGTTTGAATTTTATAACGGTTTCTGGAATACTTAAATCAATAAATGATTTTCCTCCGTTTTTGTCTATATTTTCACATCGAGCTTGAAAAACAGGATCAGAAGGAACTGGAAATGGCAATTTTACAATAATAACATGTGAAAGAGATTCTCCTGGAACATCAACACCTTCCCAAAAAGAATCGGTAGCAAATAAAACACTAGAAAACTCTTCTTTAAATTTCTTTAGCAACCGAAATCTATCATCATCACCCTGCTTATAAACAATAATTTTATGTTTTAACAAAGACTCAGAACAATAATTATAAGCATATATCAAAGAATCATAGGATGTAAAAAGAACCAAAGCTCGGCCAGAAGAAGCTAAAATCAATTTTTCTAAAGAAAATTCAAGCCAACTTTGAAAATCTTGACTAGTTGGAAGTGGTGAATCCTTTATTACTGAAAACAATAGATTTTGTTCATAAGGAAATGGAGAATTAAATGTATCAACTTTAACACGATCTGGATTTTGAAACGAAAGTCCAGTTCTATATTTCCAAAATGAAAAATCTCCAGCAATTTGAAGGGTTGCAGAAACACAAACAACAGATTCCATAGGTTCAAAAACTCCCGCATTCATTGTAGATGCAATCTGAAGTGGTGTTTCTATAAATCGTAAGTAAACAGCTCCTGTTGAAAGTTTTCGTTTTTCAATCCAAAAAACAGAATCAGGTCTTTCATCCCAAGTGATAAAATTCTTGCAAATCAATCCATAAGCTTCTATTCGCTTTATTACTTGTTTAGTTTCCCAGACAGAAGGAAGTTCTAAATCTTTTTCCTTTACACCTTCCAATAATTTTCTAATTAATCCAACAAACTCATAAATAGATTCATTTAATTTTGCAATTTTCTCTAAAATTTTATTAGAAAAAAAGACTGTTTCTTCACATAATCGCCAAGTAAATTGATTTTGAAGTACATCTAAAGCACAGTCTTCTAATAATTGGATATTAACCTTTATATCGTCTAAAGAAGCCGTTATTTCGTTCATTTCAATGGGAGAATCAGATAATGCATGAACAGAAAATAACAAACCCGCTGCTGCTTTTTTACGTTGACGATATAAAAGATTTAATTGCTTTGATATTGAAAAACGATTTAAATTTTCAGAAAAAAAACTTGTGGCCGCAGATTCAATTCCATGAGCTTCGTCAAAAATCAATCTTGAATAGGGAGGCAAAACAGCAGCTTCATCATAATTTTGTGTAGAAAGACGAAGCTGAATATCGGAAAACAACAAATGATGATTTACGATAAGGATTTTTGCCTCATTCGCCGCCTTTTTTACCTTCATTACAAAGCAAGAATCAGCATAAGCACATCTATTTCCCATACAAGCTTCAGATTCAGAATTTATTCGCTGCCACACCGCTTCTGAAGGCATAAAAGTTAGTTCAGATTTAGAGCCAGTTTCCGTTGTTTCTACCCATTTCTGGATTAATTTTAACTCTTCCTCTTCTTCAAAAAATAAATCTTTTTCATCTTCTAAATCTTTTAATCTTCTTTGACAGACATAATTTTGACGTCCCTTTAAAAGTAAAAATTTCTCATTAGTTCCAAGAATTTTTTGAGCTTGAATTATATCTTTTTCAGCAATTTGTTGTTGAAGATTTATTGTTCCCGTTGAAATTACGATTCGTTGATTATTTTCCTTTGCCCAAATCAAAGCTGGTATTAAGTATGCAAAAGATTTTCCAACACCAGTTCCTGCCTCGAAAACTCCAATTTTATTTTCATTGAAACATTCAGAAATATTTTTTACAAGTTCTAATTGAGCTGTTCTTTCTTCAAAGTCTGGGTTTTCTTTTGCTAAAGGCCCCTCATGAGACAAATATTTTACAGCTTGATTTATGTCAATTTTTTTACTCATACACCTATATCATTTTACACAGAAAAATAAAAAAAGCAAAAAAAAAGGAACTAGCAATTAACTAGTTCCTTTAGCATCTCCTAGGGGAATTGAACCCCTGTTGTCGGGATGAAAACCCGATGTCCTAACCACTAGACGAAGGAGACATACTCAACGATTAAGAATATACATCTTAAATTATTTTTTGTCAATAGAAAAAACGATAAAAAAATATAATTTTTCTTCATCATTGATAAAAAAAAGGAACTAGCAATTAACTAGTTCCTCTAACATCTCCTAGGGGAATTGAACCCCTGTTGTCGGGATGAAAACCCGATGTCCTAACCACTAGACGAAGGAGACATACTCAACGTTTGAGTAATATACTCTTAAAACTTTTTTTTGTCAATAGTTTTTTATAATATAAACAGGGGAAATAACAATTATTTTATATCAAAATTGAAGTTCAAGTTTAGCAGAAAGATTTTCGTATAATTTTTGAACATCGTCATCTTCCAAACCTAATTTTTTAGCTTTTTTCAAATCCTCCATTGCCGATTTAAAATTACATAAATGATATTCTGACAATGCTTTTCTGTAATACACATGAGACTGGTATTCATTTATCTCTAAAGATTTGTTAAAAAATTCAATAGCAGATTCATCATCATCCAAAAGACTATAAACTATACCAATATAGTAATAACTTCTAAAATTTTTAGAATCATATTCAATACTTTTTTTAAAATCAGACAAAGCTTCTTGATATTTATTTTGGGCAAAAAATGCCATTCCCCTATGCTTGAAAATAACTGACTTAACAATTTCATTTGGATTTGCATTAAGAATTTGTGTATAAATAGATTCAGCCTTTTCTAGTTCCCCAGAATTATGAGCATGAATTGCATCTAAAATCATATCGTCAATAGTACTGTGCACATACTGCATATTAGGATTGATAATCTCTTTTTCACCCACAGAATTATCTTCATCCATAGCAAATATTTCATCATCCATACGTTGATGAGATTGAATATCAGCCTGTTCATAGAAATTAGTACGTCGAAAAGCCAATTCCCTATTCAACTTATTTTGATAATCTCTAATCTCTTGAAAAATAATATCTGCAAGACTTAAACTAGCATTGGTAGAAGCAAGTTTTCTTCTTAACGGCAAATCAAAAGGAGAAAATTCCTGTTTATACACTAACTCATGTTCAACTTCAGCCCAAGCATCTTGCAAAATTGTTCTAACCTGAATCTCACAAACCAACCCCTCTGGCACAAATAACCCTGGATTTTCTGCTTCAACTTGATTTTTAATATCTTTTGGAATACCAAGAAGAATGTGAACAGATTCATAGCCAAATTCTGAAAAAGCTCTATCCGCCCCCTTTCTTTCGATTTCAACTATTTCAAACATTTTTACTAGTTGTTTTTCAACAATTGATAAATCTTCTAAAAAAGGACAAATAATTCGAATACCTATCAAATCTGTTAAAACAGGCATCTCCTGTTTTCCAAGACTTGGTGGTTTTATCCGAAGCAATTTCTTATAAAAACTAGGAAAAGATTTTACCCGAGCTTTAAAAGAAGGCACAGATTCCATACTTAAAGACCTTTTGATTTTTGTCTCAAAAGAAAGTAGAACATTTTGTAACAGTGGTTTGTACTTTTCATAACTAGTTTTCAAAACATCTTTATCTAGAAGAATTTCAGTATTTGCCATAAACATATTTTAACATTGAATTTACGTGTAAACAAGGTTTAAAATAAAAAAAGCCACTAGAATAACCTAGTGGCCAAATAAAGTACAGTATAAGAAACTTATTTTGCAGAACTGTAATCACCAGTTGAACTATCAACTACGATACTTGAAGTAAATTCTGTTTCTGTAGCTAATTTTTGTTTTTCTAGATAGCGTTCAACTTGTGTGTTACCAAAACGTGACATTTCAAAGTTTTGTTTTGCTGCTTCTTTATCACCAACAATGTGCCATAAGTCTTCATCTGCAATATCACGTTCTGTTGTTAGTGTTGCTTTATCGTAAATGATTTTTACATCTTTGAAATATCCGATAAAATCTCCACCTTCATGTGCTGCATCACGTGTAATTTCAAAACCAATGAATTTTACAAAAGGAAGACCTCTTGGATAAATTGGATAAAGTCTGATTTCACGAGCACGTACGTCAGAAATATATGTAGGGTTATTCCATGTTAGTTGTCTCCAACCATCAAATCCTAGGTAACCCATGAAATAACGGCGTTCAACACCGTCTGTGTCCTTTAGACGAACATATAAACCATGTGGGAAATTCATACCCATTGTTGTTACAGAAATTGATTTAATTGTTCCAACGTTTTTAACAACACCGTATCCACCTTCGAAACGAGTTGTTGTTACGTCTGAAGAATTAACACGATTTCCGTTTTCATCTGTTACGAAATCACCGTTATCATCAACATCTACCATTGATTCGTAAGCTGGAATTTCATATGGTGGAAGAATTTTTGCATTTGCATTTGCACTAATTGTAGGGAAATTAATTCTAACACCCATTACTTCTTGACCAGCGAAAGGTACAGTTACAGGATCTGTTGAACCAGAAGCATTTGGTTTTTCTGTGCGAACAGGGGCAGCTACAACTCTTGAAACTGCAAGACTGTTAACATTCTGTGCAGATTTGTTTAGTTCAACTTCCCAGTTTGCTAATGCTAATGATGTTTTCATTAGTGATTTTTGTTGATCTGTAAAAGATGCACCAGCAGATGCTCCATAATCCATTACTGTACGACGGTTTTGATCGTTAACAGGATTACCATCTTTGTCAGTTGTGTTAACAGAAATGTCTGTACTTAATAGAGTAAAATCGATAAGGGTTGCCTCATCACAAATTGCAAGTCCGCCTACTAATAGGAAAGCAATTGCAATTAAAATAAAAGTCCTCTTCATTGAAAGCTCCTTTATACTTATACGTTTTTTGATGTAGCCTTACATTCAATTATACGAAAGATATCTGTTTTGTCAATGTTTATTTTTCTTGCTCAACAGACCCTTGAGTATAAACTTCTTGCCCCATCATAAATAGTATCACATCTTTTATGCCATTAAAATTCTTTGTAATATTTAACTTTAGAAGTTCAACAGCAGTTTTTGTATCAGAAGAAATGCCTTTTTGCATAACTGATTCTTCTGATAAATCTATAAATAATTTTTCATCACGAATAAAACAATAATTTAATTTTGTATCATCAGGAAATAAAGGACGATATCTATCATTTATAGGTCCTAATAATAAATCATTTATGTATTGTTCGATTCTTTGACTTTTTTCTACTTTAGGAAGATATCTAACTTCAAAGTGAATTGCATCATCATCCAAACTTTGAAAGATGAAAACCTTACGTGTTGATTTTACATCAACAAAATAAAATATTAAAGAAGTTATAAAAACAAAAGATAAAATCGAAATTAAAATTATAAGTTTTTTAGAGTTATTTGTTAATTTTTTTGAATCCATTATAATCCTGTAAATCCTCGTGATTTTTCAAAGTGTGTTATAAATTGAACAAGCCCATTATATATTCCGTTGGTCATCTTTTGCAAGTAGGTATCATCAGCCATTAGTTTGGCTTCTTGAGGATTTGTAACAAATCCCAATTCCACAAGAACACTTGGCATATTTGCATTTCTTACAACAAACCATTCTTCTTGCTTTATTCCACGATTATTCATTTCATTACCACAAGTAGCTTCCAATCCTTCTGAAATACATTTTGCAATTAAAATACTTTCTGTGGTGTATTCTTCTTCTAGCATTGAATTTAAAATCGGAGCTAAACTCTTGTCTTCTAAAGTGTTTTCATCGATTACTGTACGACGATATCCCGGACTTAAATACCAAACTTCAAACCCAGAAGCCTTTTTATCAAAAGCGGCATTTACGTGAATTGAAATGTACAAAATTGCTTCGTGGTCTTTTAATTCCACATTATTTGCAATTTCAACACGTTCTTCAAGTGATAAAAATTTATCCTCTGTGCGTGTCATAAGAATTTTTTTATCAGAATACTGACTTTGCAATTTTGCATACAATTTTTTTGCTACAGAAAGTGTTATATCCTTTTCTTGTAGAGTAACTTTTTTTCCGTTGATTGTATGGGTTTCAACAGCCCCAGGATCTTTTCCTCCGTGACCAGCGTCAATTAAAACTGCACCAATTTTAAAATATCCAGTGGAAGACGTAAGGGAAAAAACCTTTGAACACACTTCTGCAAAGTTTTCTGTTATAAAAACATTTCCATTTTTTTGAATTGGTGCATCTGTTATGTAAAAGTTTCTGTAGTCCGCAATTACAAGTTCATCGTCAACTCGGAAGGAAACTGTGTGTCCGTTTTTCTCTAAAATCCCAGAACTTGAAAGACTATCCCAGGAAAGGGTTGCACCTTGATTTTCTATGTATTCTGTTAGATTATAAAGTTTTATATCACTTTGACTTTGAGCAAAAGCAGAAAATCCAAAGATAAAAAAGAGACTTAATATTAATATTTTTTTTATATGAGAGCTAATTTTTTTCATATAAATATAAAATTCCTTGTATACCGCCCCGAATTAGGGTTTGCCAAAAGTTTATTTTAGAATCGGCAAAGTTGATTTTTTGGTTTATATCAAATTTAGTAATTTTTTTGAAAATATCTAGAGTTTGCTTAATTGTGCGATGATTATAATCTTTTAAGTTTTCTGCATAAGGCAAAAGACATTCTGGGATTTCTAGATTTTCTAGAATTAGAGGAAGTTTTTTTACTTCGTTATAAACATCTTTTGGAAGAGAAAATGCAGAAGGTGGAAAATCTGTTTCTAAATCATCTTGTAAAAAAGCAAGGGTTTCTGAATTGTTTTTTTCTAAGCATAATATCAAATTAGAAATTTTTTCTTCAGCAGAACTTGTGGAAATTTTATAATCCTTATTATTTGAAATTACGTTTCCACATTTTTCCACGTTATTTAATGGAAAGTTTACAACATCTCCAACTTGTGTTCGAGGAAAAATATCTTTTATGTTTTGATTTTCAGATTCTGATAAATCAATGATTTTTTCGATTTTACCTGGAATTGAAATCCAAGCTCGTTCTGCACTCACCTCTTTTGATGGCAAATTATAAAGATTTTCAATTTCTGTTTTATCTCGGTTTTCTAGAACCTCTTCTGGTTTTTCATTTAATGCTAAAAGCAAAGCCTGTTTTGTTAAATTTATTTTTGATGAGTATGGATAAGTCCAGCCAGACATATATCCACCGGAAAGTCGGGCTGCAATTTCTCCAATCATTGGGCCTTTTGGTGTGAGTTTTATATCAGCCTTTGCAACTCCATGGATTAATCCAAGAGCCTTTATTCCTGCAACAAAGGTTTTTGCCAGTTCTTTCCATTGGTCTGAGGTTGGAGAATAAATAGAAGGCATGGTGTGGCCCATTTCAATAAAATATGGTGGATAAAAAATATGACGGTCAGCAAATCCAGTGATTGTAACTGAATTATCAAAAACCAAGGCATCTATAGAAAATTCCATTCCTTCCATATATTCTTCAAGAATTGCTTTTTTTGTTCTTGAATATTCAATGGCGATTTTTGCATTTTCTTTTAATTCTGATTCAAAGCGAATCATTCTACAACCACGAGCTCCCATGTTATCTACAGGTTTTACAACAAGGGGAAAATCCAAACCTTGCAAATCTGGATTTTCTAAGAATTTGGCGTCAATTTCTATGAATTTTGGGGATGGAACCTGGGCTTTTTCAAAGGATTTTCGCATTTGAATTTTATTACTTGCCTTACAAGCAGCTTCATAAGAATGAGCGGGTAAACCTAAATTTTCTGCCACATAGGAAACAACGCTTGAAAAATCCGTACCTGCTGTAAAAACAGCTTTTAGATTGTGTTCTGTGTTTAGTTTTTTTGCAAAATCTAGAATACTCTCCTTATCTTTTAAATCAATTGGAGAAAAAATATCTGCCAAAGAAACACAAAAGGCCTTTTGATTTCCATCAACTAAAGCAATTTTATAACCCAGCTCTTTGCCAGCTTGAATAGCAGGTTTTTGCATCAATCCTGCACCTAAAATCAATATAAAATCATTTTTCATTATTTTTTCCTGTTTACTTAATTTCATCTGTGATTTTTTGACAATAAACTTCAAAGGTATCACCAAGTTTAAAAATCTTGCTTATATAAAGAATTAACTGCCACAATATTGGATTTTTTTCTTTTGAAATAGATTTATTAAAAAATCTTTCTGGATGATGGCCTGTGGAAACAATTTTTTTAATTTTGAATCCATATTTTTTCAACACCTTTTTTGCAGAACCAAAAGTCCAAATTGAAAAATGGTCAGTTGGACTGTTGCTAAAAAAACTAGATGCTTTAAATCTTCCAGAAACTCCAGAGGCTGAAGGGGTTGAAAATCCAAAAATCCCCTTATTTTCCAAAAGTCCATTAACTTTTTTTAACACAATATCTAGGTTTTCAAAATGCTCAATTACGTACCACATTGAAATTCCATCAAATTTTTCTGAGATTTCTTGTTTGGTAAAATCACCAGAAAAGGTTTTAAAACCAAGTTCTACAGAAACATAATCCGTGGCTGATTTTGAAATATCTGTTCCAAAGGGCAAAAATCCCATTTCCTTTGCAGCTGCTAAAAAAGGGCCATAGGCACAACCAATATCCAAGAGTTTTGGAAGATTTTTTGATTTTTCTTTTTTTAAGAGTTTTCCAATGATTTTTGCCCGGCGAAGCCCTTGATTTTTTATAGAATCAAAATCTTCAAGATAAGTTTTTCCATATTGATTTTTATAATCTGTAAAGAAATAACTTTCTGAATAATCACTTATTGGAGTTGTTTCTAAACTTAAATATAAAGTTTTACATTTTGAACATTTTTTTATTGTCCGAGTTTTTTGGCGAAAAATCACTTTATCTTGATTTTTATCTGAATTGCAAACAGGACAAAAATGCTCTTTTGCCTTCCTTAAATCTTGTATAAAATCTTCCAAAGATGAATCTTGATTATTATCAATTTTTGAAGATTCTATTTTTTCAGAGTCTAGTTTTTGAATCATATCTTTTAGTTTTTTTAGATTTTTAAAGTCAGATTTTGAAAGACAAATAAAACCTTGGGATTTTGCAAGAGTTTTATGAAGTTTTGTGGTTGCCACTAAAATCACTTTGCAACCAGCGGCTATGGCTTCAAAAGCTGTAAATCCATAATGAGTTAATATCAAATCGTATTTATAAAGTTCTTCTTTTAGATTTGGAATTGGATTTTCTGAGCTAACTACTGTGGTTTTTATACCGATTTTTTCTAAAGAGACCTTTGCAAGTTCTGAAAATCCAGCTGGATCTTCACCGCCAATTGAAATCAGTGCTGTTTTAATTTTAGAAAATTCTTTATTTTTTTTATTTTTTGGCTTTGGAATAAATCCAGAATCTTTAAAATTTGGTTTTCGTTTTAATTTTGAGGATGGAATAATGTCTAACAAATATTCTATGTTATCAAGGATTTTTGGATTTTCTTGACCATCATCTAAACTCAAAATTTTACCAAGATTCTTTGCAATTTCAGTTTTTTCTTTTGAAGTAACGAAGGAATCTAAAATCACTAGAGAAAATGGCTTTTTATTTTCGTTTATGTAAAGTTTTTTTAAATTTTCCTTTCCAAAAATCAAATTTTCTCTTGAAAGTGTTGAAGATTCTAAAATTTTTGAAAAATTTTCTGGAATTTCTAGAAAATTGTCAAAATCTAAAAAGAAAAAGGAATCCAATTTTTCAGCCAAAGCTAAACATCGTCTAAAATGTCCGGTTCCTCTTCCTTGCTTTGTAGTTGGAATAAAAATCATAGGATTTTTTATTTCTTCTCGATTACAAGCCTGAATCACTTTTTTTGAATCCACAAGGGGCAGATTTTCGCAATCTAAGAGTTTATAAAGTTTTTCTGCTTTTTTATAATCAAAAAAAGTATCGATAGTAGTTCTTAGAGTGGGAAAATTCCAGTTTTTAGGGGAAGGTTCGAACACAGAAACAAAACTTTCAGGATGATTGTATAAAGCAGGTCCCACATGTTCATGGTCGTAGGCTAAATTTGTTTTTCCAGCGGCTTCTAAAAGACTTTTTCCAAGAAAAATTTCAATTCCAGAACCATGAGGTAGGCCAGTTAAGGTAAAATAATCAGTTTTTTGAGTTTTATTGAGTTCTAAAAATCGCTTTATAGAAAAATTTGCAGCGTCCGTAAATAAAAAGGGATTGTCACCAGTGGCACGAACAATCACATCTGGATTTTCTTGTTTGATTAAAAGACAAAATCTTTCTAAAACATCTTCTTCTGGTCCAGAAAAAATTTTGAATCCACATTCATTTGCAATTGGAGAAAATGTTGATTCAGAAGAAAAATCCGTAGCCAACCAAAAATCACTAACTTCACAACCTTTTAAATTTGTTAAAACCTGATGTAAAACTGTTTTTTTTCCAAGAGGATATAATGCTTTTTTTGGAAGCCTTGAAGAGCCAAGACGACTTTGCAAAACTAAAATGATTTTAGGATTTTCTTGGATTTTATTCATCTTCTGATTCCCAAGTTAAAATTAAATTTTGGGCATCGGTTTTAAAACGATATTTATTTTTTGAAACCCATTTTTTTGCCATTGAAAAAGTTTTTAGAGCTTCAAATAATCCCAAGGATGAACGATTGAAATATGAAAAAAATTCTTTATTTGGAAGATAGGCTCCACTTTCCACAATTTTTGGGCAAAGATTTTTCAAGAAAAATCGTAATTGAGAAGAATCTGGAGTTGTGTCTTCCAATGGAACTTCACATTCATAGTTTAATCTTAATCCACTGGAAATAATAATTTTTTCACCCCAAAGATATCCACGCAAGGTAAAGTCTAAAAGTTGCCAATAACTAGAGGATAAAGTGTAATCAAAGCCACCAATATTTATAAAACGATCTTTATCGTAAACACCAACAAAATCAAAAGGATAAAGGGTTTTTGAATAATCCTGCACAACAGTAAAAGATTTTACAGAAAAACTACCATTTTCGATGGCCGGAATATTTTTTGAAGGAAGATTTTGCATTTGAACAGTGAATAAAAATGGAACAAAACACAAAACCTCTTCATTTAATAAAACATTTAGAATTCTATCGCTTATTACCTTTGAAGAAAGATGCATTGTATCCCATAATACCAAGACTTTTTTGCTACGAACTTCCTGCATTCCAAGATTTATCATTTCTCCGGGAGTTAAAGTTTCTGAAGGAATAACAAATTTTACCGAAGGAAATCTTTTAGAAATTTCATCTAGATTATAATTCTGCTGGGGAGCTTCTATTGATATTATGTCTGTAAATCCATAGGACAAAAGAGAGTCTAAGTTATTAGCTCTAAAAGTTGTTCCACTTCGATTTAGCAAAATCACAGATATGGGTATTTTTGAAACTAAAACTTGTTCTCCACCGATGATTGTGATATTTTTTTGGTTTTCATTAAAAGTTAAAGGTATAGTATTCATCGCAGTTAGCACAAAGCCCCTTGTATTCGCAGTTTATTTGTTCAATTAGTGGATTTTTTAGTTTTTCAAATATTTCTTCTAGTGAATCTGTAAAAACATTTCCCAAAATATTTTCAAAAAGATGTTCGCGACAAAGTGGAACAGAACCGTCGATTAACACAGAAATATCCCGGCGAAGATGCCAACATGGATAAGGATTTATTGGTGTTAAATCCGCAGGTTTTCTGTTTGGAAGCCGATTTTGGAAATTGTCGTATTTTTGGATAAGAGGATTTTTATTTCCTCGGAAAAATTGTTCAAGTTCACATTCGTTTTCTGTAAGGCGGACAAATTGTTTGTAAACAGCTTTTACGCCCTGCTCTTCTGGAAACTCTTTTTCAAGAATTGCAGAAAGTTCTAGAAGTTCAGAATAAGTTTTTTTGCTATTTGGATGTAAAACCTTGTATAAATTTTCTGTTCCAGCGTCAAAGGATAAAATCCAAATTACTGGTGGATATTGGTTTTCTCTTGTTTTTGCAGCTTTTTTGATTTCAGCAATTTCTTTTATCAATTCAAGAGAAAGATTTTCTCCAGAAGTTTCGATTAAAACAGAAAATTTTGGATTTTCTAAAATTGCTTTTACAAATTTTGAAAAATCAGGATGAAGCAAAGGCTCTCCCCAAAGGGAAAGTGAAATTACAGCCTTGTCAGAAAAATTATTGGCTTTTTCTAGGAATTT
>JAEIGA010012413.1_pt1 | contig 12937 bp, 18 predicted proteins | sample 9270691 | NCBI WGS metagenome assembly JAEIGA01 (sample SAMN17057246, study PRJNA624740) | gut metagenome | biome: biome; isolation source: fecal sample | host: Bos grunniens | place: China: Xizang | collected 2019 | reverse complement strand
TTTACTTTTACCAACTAAAAATAAACTATATATAGAAAATAATTTAGATAATCTTCAAAATAGGGAAGAAGCTTTTATAAAAAGAAAATAACACACAAATCGTGTGTTATTTTAAGTATTTAATTAAATCTTCATATATTTCTTTTGCTTTATTATATCCAGCATTATATCCACTAGTAAGTCTTTCTTTATTTTTATCAGTTCTTTTAATTCCTAAACTAGTATCTGGTTGAATAATAAAAATATTTCCTTTTTTCTCTTCTTCATATAGATAATCAAGTGTTTCATTATATACTTTATGTCTAATACGAGCAGCATTAACAATATCAGGATAATCTTTATATTTATATTTCATTGGCTTATAAAGATTGTTTTGTTTTTTTCGATAATCTTTAGGTTGCGTCATAACAACAACAACTTTATTACATCCTGAATTAATTGCTTCTTTAACAGGTATTGAATCACTAAGTCCACCATCTAAATAATAGTTATTATCTATATTAATCATTGTAGATAATAAAGGAAGCGATGAAGAAGCCTTCAAATAGTGCATATCTTTTTTAAAATCAGTAATTTTAAAATATGTTGGTTTTCCCGTTAAACAATTAGTTGCAACACAATTAAATTCCACTTTACTTTTTTTAAAATAATCATTGTCTAGTGGATCTAATTGGAATGGAATTTTATCAAAAAGCATACTATGTCCAAAAATATTACCAGTTTTAATTAAACTATATATACTACAATAATCTTTATTATTTAAATATTTTAAAGATACTTCAAATCCTTTTTTAGGTTGATTCGATAAAAATCTTGTCGCATTCAATGCTCCTGCAGAAACACCAATAACATATTCAAACTTAATATTTTTTTCTAAAAGGTAGTCAAGAACACCACATGTAAAGACACCACGCATTCCACCGCCTTCTAAAACTAATCCTTTTTTCATAATATCACCATAAATAATTATACTATATTTTTTATATTTATGTTATAATTTAATTATGCAAGTGTGGTGGAATTGGTAGACACGCAGGCTTGAGGGGCTTGTGATTTCATATCGTGTGGGTTCAAGTCCCATCTCTTGCACCATAATATAAAAAAAAGTCATTTAGATGACTTTTTCTTTTTCTTATTTTTTTTCGTAAATAATAATAATGAATAAGCATTAAGTAATATGTAATTCCATAAAATAAATGATGTGTAATAATTAAACTGAATATATGGAACAATAAGTTTATCATTATAAATAATAGATATAAAAATTACAGAGAATAAAAATATTAAATATAAAATTGGGAAAGCTAATGAATCAGCTTTAAATTTACGTTTTTTTAATAATAATGTACTATATAAAATTACAAGAACTGTATTAATAGAAAGTAATACAACATTTATTATTGAAAAAATTCCTTCGTCAAAAATAGATGCTAGGGAAGCTGATATAAAAGTACAAGATGCTGTTAATAGAAAACATATATAATAAATAATATTATATTTATGATTTTTCAATTTCATTAATTAACGCCTCCTTCTTTTTGGATTTGAATTAAATGACCAATTATCTCTACTTGTGATGATTTACTAATTTGATATTCAATATTATGCATTAAAGGTTCAACCATTTGACGAGTAAGAACGTCTTTTAAACCAATTTCATATTGAAAGAAATATTTTTGAAATATTTCATCAGTTGGAATTTCTGATGATAAAAATTCCATTCTTAAATTATGATAATCAATAGTTTCATCACTTAATTTACATCCATTTTTAGCATCGTTATAAAATGAAAGGAAATTATTTTTTAAATGATAATTATACATATCTTTTAAATTAACTTTACCATTATAAGAAGTTTCCTCATAATAAGTAATCATTTTGTCAATGATATCAGTACATTCATTTCTTGGTATAGTTTTTAGCTCTCTTTTGTAATTTTCAACTTTAGATATATTTTCTTCAGAATCTTTTAATTCAATAGAATGAACTGAAACTGCAAAATTTACAATCATTCCAAAAATTACTAAAACTGAATAAAATATAGAAAAATAAAATAAATATGATTTGATTTTTTCTTTCACTTACATTCCTCCTATGATAATATTATATCATAAAATTTAGCAAATATAATATTATTAATTATGATTGATGAAAAATTAAAACAACTTCAAATTGAAGATTTTATATGGGTTATTTATATAGGTATTATTTTTTTAAGTTGGTATGCTAATGATTTAGAAAGAAAATATTTTATTTTTAATGATACAAATAGTAAAGAAGAATACCGAAAAATAATGATTTTAATTTTTTTAATTTTAATTATGGTATATGGATATTTTTTATTTGATTCATATAAAAGTTTACAATCGGTTGATAATATGGAAACACAAAAACTTAACTATATTTCTTTTATTGCATCTTTATTAATTTTTATAAGTGGTCTTTTATTATTGTATATAGCCTATAAAGATAGGGATTTAAATGTTGAAATTGCTTTTAATTAGTTTTTTTTCTTACAAAAAAAATATTTTTTTGATATAATATTAAAACAAACGGGAAATCCCAGTAAATAAAGGGAGTAGTGAACATATGGACAAAACTTTAAAAGAACTGAATTTAGAAAAAAGTACTATTGAAATTCTAAATGAAAATAATATTTTTAATATTAAAGAATTGTGGTGCCAAAATAAAACTGGATTAAAACAAATTGGATGTACACCAAATCAAATTAAAGAAATTATTATATCATTACAATTAAATGGTTTAGATCTAAATAAAAAGAAATACTAGTATTTATACTAGTTTTTTTGTTATAATGTTTTATAGAAATAGAGGTATAATATGAAAAAGAAAACATTATTTATTTTAGCAGGAATTTTAATTATATTAGATTTACTTGGTAAATTATTTTTTATAGGCTATAACATGAATATGCTTTATATTGCTGTTATTATATTTGCATTATCAAATTTTAAAAGAAATGTTAAAGGGTTCAGTGCGATTTTATTAATAGCCATAATATTTATGGGAATTAATATTACAAGTAAAACATATTTAAAAATTGATTCTTATAAGTTAGAAGTTCCAAAATTTACTTATAAATATAAAAAAGGTTATAAGTCATTATTACCAATAAAAGCAACATATAATAATATAATGAAAATAACATCAAAATTTGAACCATTAGATTGTTGTTTAAATTCTTTTTATGATAAAAAGAATGATATGACAATTAAAACTTATTCTGTTAATAAAGATAACATTATAACTATTGAAGTTAATAAAGGTAATTTATGTACCAATATAAAAGATAAAAAATATAAACATTTTAAAGAAATAGAAGATTTAGAATATCAAAGTATAGAAGACTTTAAGGAAAATGGTTATTATATTTATACTGATAATGGTATTTTTAATGAAAGTGAATTTACAAATTTCAAAAAGAATGTTGAAAATAATAAAAGTGACTTTATTAGAATGATTACATATAATGATAATAAAAGATATTTAGTTTTTGATATAAAATATGAAAATGATATGTTCCAAATAAGATTTACAAACAAATTTAATGATGATTTTGAAAAAGTATTGTTAACAAGAGAGTTAATGGACTTAGATTTAGAAAATAATACTATTATTTTTAATGAAAATGATACTGATTTTTTATGTGCAAAACACAATTAATTTATTAAAATATATATCTTTTTAGCTTTTGTTATGCTATAATTATTTTAGAATAGTAGGTGAGTGAGATATGGAAAATGTATTTGAAAATAGTATATTACTAATTGGTCCACCAAATGTAGGTAAGTCGAGCATTAGTAGAATTTTAAGCGAAAAAACAAGTCTACCTACTATATCTCTAGATAATAGTCGTGATAAATACTATAAAGAACTAGGATACGATAGAAATTATGCTAATAAATTAAAAATGGAAGAAGGAATTTTAGCAAGATATAAATATTGGAAACAATTTGAAGCACACCACATAGCAAATTATTTACCAATTATTGATAAAGAAGCTATTATAAGATTTGAGGCAAGTCAAACCGTATATGAAGATCCAGAACTATTTTTAAAAGTATCAAATAGTATTAAAAAATTTGAAAATATTATTTTAATACTACCTGATATTGATTTACATGAATCATGGAAAATTGTTAATAGAATTGGTAAGGTTCCTACTGGTTCAGATTTGTCAAAATTAAATTGGCATTTAATAAGTAGTCCTTGTAATTCAGCTTTAGCGACATATACTACATGCATTGGTGGAAGAAAATACGAAGATGTAGCAGATGAAATAATTAATCATATAAATGAGAAAAAGAAGGCTAAAAGATAGTCTTTTTTTTTGAATTTGACTAAACTAATTTTTAGTAGTATCATAACCAGGGTTATCTTAAAGGGGGCATTATCTATGAAATTAGAAGATTTTGAAAAAGATTATAAAAACACTAAAAAACCAATTGAAAATATAACACTTTATAATATTAAAACATTTTTTAAAAGACAAAAATTATCATTTAAATTATATAAAAAAATATTTGGACCTGTTGTCATAACAAGTATGATTTCATTACCAACTTTTAAAGTAATGAATTTAGGAGCACCATTTGAATTAGATGAACATAAAATCTATAATTATAAAATTCAATCTATAAATAACGATATAGTAGGATATGAATATATTGATATTAAACAAAAAACATTTATAAAATTAGTTAATGAATGGGAACCATATGAAGATATTTATGTAAGAGAAATTGAATATTATGAATTAGATGATATTAATAAATTTAATAATTTAAATGATTTAAAAAAAATTAAAACTGAAAAAGAATTTGCATCTAACCCTGATTCTAAAGATGGATCTTATGATATATTATTTTACGATAGAATAAATGACCAATATAATGTAATCTCAGAATCACAAAGCAAAAACTATATCGTATCAGGTTTATACCTTACTTTAGTTGTGTTATCATTAATGTATGGTGTAGAAAAATTTATAGAAGATGATTCAAATTATGAATTAAATGAATTATACCCATATATAAATTTTGATACAAAAAAAACTTTAGAAAAACAATTAAAGAAAAAAGAAGAAAATCTAAAATTTCTAAAAGGTGATAACGATGAAATTAAAAGAACTAAATAAAAATGATTTAATGGATTTATTAAATTATATTAATGACATGAAAATAGATTTTCGAGATGAATTAGATTTACCAAAAAATTTAACTTTTGGTTTAGAAATAGAATTTGAGAACGCTCTTTTTTATGATATAGAACCACAAGTAATTGAATTAGATGGTTGGAAATTAAAAGATGACTTATCTGTTACTGTAGGAAGAAGTTTTAACAAAGAAGGAGGAGAAATTACATCTCCAATTTTAATTGATAAAAAAGAGTACTGGAATGATTTAAAACAAATATGTACAGATCTAAAGTTAAATAATGCTGAAGCTACTGAAAGATGTGGAGGACATATTCATATTGGTAGTCAGGTATTAAAAGATGATGTTAATTGTTATAAAAACTTTTTAAAGTTATGGTATGTATATGAAGAAATAATGTATAGATTTTCAACAGGTGAAGATACAAAAATAAGAAGAGCAGCTAAACAATATGCTAAATCATTAAGACCATATATGGATAATCAAAAATGGAAAATATCAACAATGCATAATGAAGATGAATTAAGATTAGTATTATTACGTTTTACATCTGATAGATATAAAGCAGTAAATTTTTCTAATACAAAATATATAAAACATAAAAACTTTGACACAATCGAATTTAGATGTCCTAATGGAACTATTGAAGAAGTAATTTGGCAAAATAATGTTAACACTTTTATGAATTTTGCTAATTATGCTGCAAGCAATAATTTTGATAAAGAATTTATTGATCATCAATTTAAATGTGATGAAGAAAGAAATATAAAATATTTTTATTTTATGGATATAAAAAAAGCTCTAGAATTAGCAGACTTAATTTTTGAAAAAGACTTAGATAAATTTTACTTTTTAAGACAATACTTTAAAGACTTTGATTTAAAGGATAATGAAAAGAAATTTATTAAATAAGTCTTTTTTTTTTGGTATAATGATAATGGAGGGATAAAATGTTAGAATTAAAAAACTATACAAAATCGTATGTTAAAGGAAAAACGATAGTTGATAATTTATCTTTGAAAGTTGAAAAAGGGGATATTTATGCTTTTGTTGGACACAATGGAGCAGGAAAAACAACTACTATTAAATCAATTGTTGGTATATTAGAATTCGACAAAGGAGATATTCTAATTGATAATAAATCAATTAAGAAAAACGAGATTGAATGTAAAATGAAAATGGCATATATACCAGATAATCCTGATTTATATGAACATTTAAAAGGTATTAGTTATTTAAATTTTATTGCTGATATTTATAAAGTTTCAAAAGAAAAAAGAGAAGAACTAATAAAGAAATATGCTGAAAAATTTGAATTAACTAAAAATCTTGGGGATCCTATTTCAAGTTATTCACATGGTATGAAACAGAAATTAGCAATAATAAGCGCTTTAATCCACGAACCTAAATTATTAATACTAGATGAACCATTTGTAGGATTAGATCCTAAAGCAAGTCATACATTAAAAGAAATAATGAAAGAAATGGTAAAAGAAGGAACTGCTATATTCTTTTCAACACATGTTTTAGAAGTAGCAGAAAAATTATGTAACAAAATTGCTATCATAAAAGAAGGAAAAATAATTGTAGAAGGAAAAATGAAAGATATTATCAAAGATAAATCTCTTGAGGATATTTTCATGGAGCTAGTTGATGAAAAGTCTAATTAAAATAAATTTATTATTATTTTTTGATATTCATAAACTATTTAATGCCAAAACTAAAGAAGAGTTTGCAAAAAATCTGATTAAGATGCTTTCTTTTCTTGCATGTTTTGTAGTCCTTGGTGTTTCAGTTTATTATTATTTTGATTTTATATTTGAAGGCTATCTAACTCTTAAAATTCCATATATAATATTAGCCCAAAGTTTTGCTATTGTAAGTAGCATGTTGCTCCTTACAAACATTTATAAAATTAATGGTTTATTATTTAATAATAAAGATTATAACTTAGTATTAAGTTTACCAGTTAAACGGATAACATATATTATTAGTAAATTAATTTCATTATATTTATCAAATATTATTTATAGTTTACTAATTATGATTCCACCTTTAATTTTATATATTAAAAATGTTAATGTGGATGCAATTTTCTATATATTATATTTTATATCATTTTTTATAATACCACTTATTCCTATAGTAATTGCAACTATAATTGGAACAATAATTTCGTCTATATCAAGTAAATTTAAATTTAAAAATTTAATTAATATATTACTTACCATAGCACTTTTTACATTAATATTATTTATTAGTATGAAATTAGAAACAATGCCTAAAATAGATATTGCAAACATGGGTAAAAGTATAATTGATATTTTTAATAATATTTATCCACTAACTAATTTATATGTTAATATTATAAAAGATTATAATATACAGTCACTTTTTATTTTTATTATTATTCCGTTATTAATATTTATAATTTATATTTTTATAATTAATAGATTTTATACAAGAATAAATAATAATTTAGAAAAAGAATATACAAATAAAAAATATAAACTAATAATAAAAAAAGGAAATACTCCTTTAGTAGCACTATATAAAAAAGAAATTGCAAGATATTTTAGTTCATCAAACTATGTTATGAACACAATGATAGGATCAATAATGCTTATTATTTCTATTATAATATATATATTTGTTGGAAAAGATAAATTAGATATAATGCTTGGCATAAAAGGATTTTCACAAGCAATTTCTGATTATACTCCAATTGTGCTTGGATGTTTTATGTTATTAACATGTACTACACATCCTTCTATATCGTTAGAAGGAAAACAAGCTTGGATTATGAAAACCATTCCGGTTTCTCCAATAAAAATATTTTTAAGTAAAATTATGGTTAATCTTACTATATCAATTCCATTTTTAATACTAGCAGCAATATTACTTAAAATATATTTAAAATTAAGCATTAATACATTTATATTAATGCTAGTAATTCCAATATTATATAGTACATTTATTTCAATGTTTGGTGTAATAATAAATATGTGTTTTGTTAATTTTGAATGGAAAAATGAAATAACTATTATTAAACAATCATTACCTGCTTTTATAAGTATATTATTTCCAATGTTGCTTGCTGTTTTACCATTTGTAATTGAACATAATTTAAGTATTTCACAGTTAAATATTTTGATAATTATTATTGCTATATTATTAAATATTATTTGTTTTATCATTTTAAATACTATATCTAAAAAACAATTTCAAAAATTAAATTGTTAAACTTAATTAAAATTAATGTTTTATCATTTTTTGATTTACATAAATTAATAAATGCTAAAACAAAATTAGAATTTATAAAAGCTTTAATAAGAACAATATTACTTTTGTCATTATTAAGCTTATTTTCTTATAGTATTTATATGATTATAAAACCAACAATTAATGATTATAAAACAGCAGAATTAATGTATATTATTTTAGCGCAATATATGGCAATAACAAGTAGTTTTTTAATAGGATCAAATATTCAAAAAATAGACGATTTATTATTTAAGTTTAAAGATTATGATTTACTAATATCGTTACCATTATCTAAAAACAAAGTATTAAACTCAAAACTAATAACAGTATATATTTTTAATTTAATATATACTATTACCTTTATGATTTCACCATATATTATATATATTAATAATGTTGATGTTGATATATTATTTCATATTCTCTTTTTTATAACATTATTAATTATCCCAATTGTTCCAATTATTGTAGCAACACTCTTTGGGATTCTATTTTCTTATTTAAATACATTTTATAAAGAAAATAAAGGATTAAATTTACTATTAACATTATTAATGTTTTTAATTATTTTAACAATATCATTTAATGTTATAAATCTTAATAACGATGTTGAAACAGGGATGGAACTAGTTAAAGTATTTAACTATATTTATCCACTTACAAGTACATATATTGATATTATTGAAAATAGAAGTATAATCGCATTAATAATATTTATAATTGTCCCATTCTTACTATTTGGCGTTTATACATATATTATTAATAAATATCATAGCTATCTTTATAGCAAAATCAATTATAAAAGATTAGATAACAATTTTGAATATGGTAAATTTAAAAAACATGGACAACTTATAAGTTTTTATAAAAAAGAATTAAGTTTTTTTCTTTCATCAAATTTATATGTTATGAATACAATGGTTGGATCTATTTTACTTACTATATTAGTTTTTGTTTATTGCTTTATAGGTAAAAAATATTTAGATATCAATTTAGGTGAAAATAATTTACTAACAATAATGACACATTTTTCACCAATATTAATAGGTTCATTTTGTTTATTAAACTGTTCTACAGCAGCTAGTATATCGCTTGAGGGAAATTATATAAACATCTTAAAATCGTTACCTATAAAACCATTTAAAATTATTTTCGCTAAAATAATGGTTAACTTAACAATACTAATTCCAGCAATATTAATTAATTCAACACTTATGCTTATTTATACTGATGCACATTGGTATTTTGTATTTTATAGTCCTTTAGTATATGCATTATTTATTTCTATGCTAGGAATAATATTAAATTTAAAACATCCACGCTTTAATTTTAAAAGTGAAGTAAATGTTATAAAACAATCGGTAGCTGCTTTAGAAACATTAATTATAGGTGTATTTCTTGCAGTACTTCCTTTTTCACAAGAAATTATAATGCATGATTTATTATTTTGCTTTGTATATACTAAATTTGTTGAATTTTTAAATATAATCTTATTTTTATATTTAATATTTAATGGGAAAAAATTATATCGAAAAATTATAGAAAAATAGAGATTTCTCTATTTTTTTAATTTATTATTTGCTATAATATTGAATTACAAGAAAAGAGGAATATATATGGAACAATATATTAAATTAACAACAGCCCTTAGATTATTTAAAGAATACGGCATTCATAATGTAATTGATATGGAATTAAATAGTTATGGAAATGTTGAATTTGAATGTGCTTTTAGTAGCCACGAAAATTTATTTTATGATGTTAAGGGTGTAATTATTAATAATGCTATAATTGAAAAAACAATTATAACAGATGAAAATGGCAATAATATTTATCAAATGAGAATTATACAAAACACACAAAACATGAGTATCAACTATGATACTTTAGAACAATTAGAACATAAATTTAATAACATTAAAAAAAATCGTACGAAATTAAGTTTAGAAAAAACAAAAATAAAAAAAATTACACTTCGATAAGGGTGTTTTTTTTTATATATTTTTGATATAATTTATTTAGGGTGGAGTATGAAAAAGAATTTTAATGAATTAAATAAAATAGAAAAAAAGATTGCCATAAGAAAATATACAAATCCTCGTAGTACTTTTGTTTTTCCAATATTTATTAGTTTAATTATTATTGGATATTATTTATATGAATTTGTTTCTAATTTATTTATTATTCCTTTAATAATTTGTTCTTTATTAGTTTTTATTTTTAAAAACAAAAAAATTGAAAAGGAATTAGTAAATAAAGAAATTGAACTTACTAAAGAAGATTTTATAAAGTATGGTTATAGTTTTGAATTAGAAAAGAAGAAGGAAAATGTTAGTAAAAAAGAAAAAGTGGGAAAAAATAACAAAAAAAGAAAAAAATCAAATAATAAATAATTACTTATATACAAATTCTGAAGAACAAAAATTTTTAATTATAGCAACAATAATATGCTTAATATTAATTTATTTTAATACCTATATGATTATATTACATTTTTTATTTTTAATATATTTTTATTATAAATTAATAAATAAAGCACAGATTTGGTATAAAAAAAATGATTTAATAAAAATTAATTTTAAACATAAAAAATCTTACAAGCAATTAAATGAAAATGAGAAAAAAGAAGTTCAAAAAGCATATAAATTAGCTAAAACAACTACAATAATAGATGATACTATAATATATTTATTATTTTCTTATTCATTAGTATTTTTCTTAAAAGGAATAATAAGTGCTAAAGTTTTATTGGTTATCTTTATTTTTGTTGATATATTCTTATTATACGACCTTAAATGTAAAACAAAATGGTATGAAAAAATGATAAAGAATAGGTGATGACATGAAGGAAAAAACAATATTAGATATTAACAAAGTATTTTTTGAAAGAAAATTAGAAGGACTTAATGCTGAAAAAGAAAAAGATTTAGAATTAAAAAAATATGTTTATAATGATAGAGTTACATTAGAAACTGATGGTGAAACAGCAAAATTAAGTGGTGGAGAATACCTAATAGAATTTGAAAAATTTAATGATTTACATCAATTATTTCAAATGGCTAATTTTAAACCTAATAAATCAAGAGAATATAGAAGAACAATATATACTTTAAATAATTGTAAATTATATATTGAATCATGGCCATTGATACCAACAATGGTAAAAGTTATAGCCCCATCTAATGATGAACTAGAGGAAATATTTAAATTACTAAATATGGCTAATAAAACAACTACATATAATATAAATAATATATATGAAGAAATATATGGTATAGAAGTATCAGAGATAGATAATCTTAGATTTTAATCTCTCCTGTAATTTTTAATAAGGGAGGATGTTATGCAAATATATTGGATCAACAGGAATGAAATCAAATTAATATTAGATGATAAAACAGAAATACTAACGCCTGATCAATTAATTATTAAATATGGAGAAAATGAAAAAATTATGTCGCAAATAAGAGATTTATTAAAAAATCCTAAAGATGATTTTTTATGTATTTATGACAAAATTTTAACTGAATCAGCATATGATGAAAAATATGCAACACGAGAAAAAATATCAGATGGTAAAATGAGGTTAGACGCATATGAAATAATGATTAAAAACATTATGAGAACTAAAAAAGACAAAAAAGGCATTTGTCAAACATATGCAATGAGATTACAAGATGAATTAGATAACCTTAATATTGAAAACTATTTATTAGTTAGTCAAGAAAACGATTATTATCACTATGCTAATTTAATGATAGTTAAAAATAAAATGCTTGTAGCTGATATAGCACAAGATTTAATTGAAAAAGAAATAATAAAAGATCAAGATGAAGAAATAATTATAAGACCAAAAAAATACGCTATACCATTAAATAATTATTTAGAAAATAACGAAGTAACATACGTTCAAGAAAGAATTAAAGATAACGGAAAAAAACTTTCTGATTTATATTTACAACCAATCAAAAGTTTTGTAATTAACTATACATTAAAACATGAAGATTTTAATTTAAATTAAGGAGGGGTAGAATGACAAAGTTTCAACTTGTTGGAGCAATATTTCTTTTTGTAATAGGTATTTATGCTTTAGTATTAGGAATTAAATTTTTATTATCAAGAGGTTCAAAATCAGAAGCAGATATTGTTAAACAATCAAAAGAAAGAATGCAAGCTAAAAAAAATGGTGCTAAATAAACATCATTTTTTATTTTTAAGGAGGGTATATGAAAGAATTAATTAGTAATGAAGAAATTAATGCAAGACTAAAAGAATTAGGAGCTAAAATATCTAATGATTATAAAAATAAAGAATTCACAATGGTAGTTGTTTTAAAAGGTGCTTTTATAACTGCTGCTAATTTAGCACTTAATATTAATGGAAATATGAACATAGAATTTACTAGAGTATCTAGTTATAAAAATGCTACTGAATCATCTGGTAATATTGAAGTTAAATTAGATATTGCTAAAGATTTAACTGGTAAAAACATTTTA
>JAEIGA010012412.1_pt1 | contig 12939 bp, 9 predicted proteins | sample 9270691 | NCBI WGS metagenome assembly JAEIGA01 (sample SAMN17057246, study PRJNA624740) | gut metagenome | biome: biome; isolation source: fecal sample | host: Bos grunniens | place: China: Xizang | collected 2019 | reverse complement strand
ATTACCGGTGGTTTGCCGCGCGTGGCAGAACTCTTCGAAGCTCGTACACCGAAGGATGTCGCTGAGATTTCCGAAATTGACGGTGTGGTTGACTTCGGCGAAAACGAACGCGGTAAGCGCGTCCTCTTCGTCAAGGACGAGGTCACAGGTCTTACTGAAAAGCACCTCATCCCGATGGCAAAGCAGATTGTTGTCTTCAAGGGCGACCAGGTCAAGCGTGGCCAGCAGCTCACCGAAGGCTCCATCTCGCCCCAGGAAATCTTGCGCGTTTGCGGTGCTTCTGAACTCCAGAAGTACTTGGTGAATGAAGTTCAGCGTGTGTATCGTCTGCAGGATGTGCAGATTAACGACAAGCACATTGAAATCATCATTCGTCAGATGTTGCGCAAGGTTCGCATTGACAATCCGGGTGACACAGACTTCCTCTATGGTGAACAGGTCTCGCATCACATCTTCAAGGATGTCAACGATCGTATGGCCGAAGAAGGTCGTCGCCCTGCAGAAGGTAAGCCGGCGCTCCTCGGTATCACCAAGGCCTCTCTCGAAACAGACTCCTTCATCTCCGCAGCCTCCTTCCAGGACACCACGCGCGTCTTGACCGAAGCTTCTACGATGGGTCGCGTCGACGAATTGCGCGGCTTCAAGGAAAACGTCATCTTGGGTCACCTTATTCCTGGTGGTACTGGCTTCCCGATGCACCGTTACGTCAAGTTGGTCACGCTCGGCGAGCCCATTTCTCAGGAAGAAATGGAAAGCATCTATGGTCGCAAGGATGCCAATGGTATTCCGACCGACTCCATCGATATCCCCGAAGAAGAACTCCTCGCAGATAACGATGCGCTCTCCGACTTGGTCATCCCGGGCGAAGTGCGTCCCCAAGAGGTTGAACCCTCCTCCGACGATGATGGATACGTGGAAGAAGTCAGTGATTCCATCGCAAGCCTCTTCGATAACAGCGATGAAGAATCCGAATATTAATTCATTCCCTTCATCCACTCAACAAACGGGCATTCTGAAAAGAGCGCCCGTTTGTTTTTTCTGCAGCAGGTTATTGAAATAAAGAGACCTTGCCGAATCAAAATAGGCGCCTTTCTGCAGCAGTCAAAATCAGAATCCTCCCAATAACAAGAAAATAACGGCCCCCACTTTGCAATCCACCTCTCATTCGTTATAATGTGTATTGTTTCTCGTGACCAGCCTTAACGAAAGCGATTCACCCATGCATTTGCACTTTCTGCGCCCTTTTACACACCAACTCTGCTTAAAAGGTTGTATTCTTTTCCTGCTCTGTGGGTTTTCCTATACCCATTTAGAAGCGACCCCCGTGAGCGAAGCAGAAACACGTCTCATTGCACAACGATGGCAAGCGGCTAATCCGCACCTTTTAAAAAGCACTGACGAGCCCACCCTCTCCGAAATCACCACCACCTCTGGTTCGCTCCTCTTTCGAAAACTCGCCTATTCCTCTGGAGAAGCGCTTTTTATCGCCGCCAATAAGCGGTTGCCTCCCGTCCTTGCGATTTTGCCTCGTGGACGCATCTCTGCTACGCATCCGCTCTTGCGTCACTTGAAGGCAGACGTTGAAGCGCGTTTACATGAGCAACCCGCAGCAGTGGATTCCGCCTGGAATGACTGCCTTTCCCAGCCCCCAGATTCCTCACAAAAGCCCCTGCTCTATGTGTTTGATGCGAAACGTTGGGATAAAGAGCTCAACCACTGGAACCAGGAAAGCTTCAATCGTTATGGGCAGTGGGAGGAAGGCACTTTGTATAATCGGTATACGCCTGAACACTACATGGCGGGATGCGTCGCTATCGCAGGAAGTGCCATCCAACAATTCTATGCCTTCCCAACCGCTCAGAGTGCCTACACCAACACCACCTGCGTGGTCTATGATGCGGCATTTCACCCCCACCCTCGCACCTTACACACGCGTCCTGGCACTTACAATTGGTCAATTCTCCCTAAACAATGGGAAAAACCGCAAGCCCTCACTGAAGAACAGAAAGAATTAATCGCTCGTATTGCCGCCAATAGTGGTGTCATCACTGGTACGCATTATGCTCCCACCGCCTCTGGAGGAAGTACATACTTTTTAATGGAAGGCCTCCGTTTAGGCGCAGGTTATGCCACAGGCATGGAATATTGTCCTACCGCAACCACCCCCCTGCGCAATTTCTTAGACAAATTACTCTATGCACAGTTACGCTGCGGCGCACCTTGCGTGCTTGACCTCGGGGGGAAAGCAGGCAATCATGCGGTTGTCGCTACGGGAATTGCCCAAGATCACCTACAAACTGTTTACACTCGTCTCTTTTTTGGTTGGGGTGGTAGTGGTGATGTTTGGTATGCCTTGCCAACCACGGGCTCCTTCCATTCCATCTTAGGGGTTGGCACCTTTATTTCAACCGATGGTGCCTTTCTCCCCATCTACGGCACCCTCACCCACGCTGATGGCATACCTGCGGCAAATTATCCCATGACAATTGCAGGTCAACCAACAACAACGGATGCTGCAGGTCACTTTGCGGTACGCATTATTCCCACACAAAGCGTGGTAATTTGCGCAGGCACACTCACCTCCACGCTCACCCTTGATGCAGCACTCCTTCGTCGTGCGGCTACTGAACCATGGGCCTTTGAAAACCCCAATGCCGTCTCCACCGACGCCCTTCTTCAAGCCTTGCCCTCCCCAATAACGCTCACCTTGCGATGAATTGATAAGTTAATGTGTTGTGTGCTCGCGGTTAGCGATTTACTGAAAGGATATCAAGGATAGAAGCGATTGTGCGGCTACACCGCTGGGAAATCGTGAGACTTGAACCAAAATAAAATCTAAGCACAAATATACCGAATGAGTATTCAAAAGCAACAAAATCACTCGTCTCCCCGTAATTGAAGAGGCGAAAGCACGTTTACAAATCAAATAACCGCTTTATTTTCAATGCTTTATGTTTTATTCCCTCATAAAAACGCATGATTTGTTTGCTTTTGTAAGGCTGTTTTGATATCATTTGTAGGTTTTTCAACGTAATTTCTCCGACAGAAATTGACGATTGAAAATGTTCAAAATGTTTTGAGTTAATAAGGACTACAACAATGGACAAGACTGAATTTGAAGGAAAGATGCAGGAATTGCTTAAGGCAGAACCATTGAATATTGAAGCCGTCACCGCATTGATTCGTGACCGTCTCGCTGACGATGTCAAGGGTGCAGTTCGTGCTTTTTCCGTACTGACGGAAGTTGTGGTGGATCAAAAGAATCTCGCAAATGCTGTCGCTTGCATGAAGTTTTACAGCGAACACGCCGAACAGCTCCGTGACATTACCTTAAATCAGATGCGCGAAGTGATCCGTCGTAGCGCCACAACCGCAGAAGACAAGTTGTTGGTTGACTCGATTGGCTTAAACACTGCAATCGCTTCGGCAATCGTGCGTCGCTTGTCGGTTTTGTTGGCCTTGAAGCCTGGCGTATATGTCAATAGCCAGTCTTGGGGCTTTGGCCAGGTTCAGCAGATTGATACTTTCTACAGCAAGGTAATTATTGACTTCAGCGGCAAGAAGGGCCACGCCATGAGCCTCTCTGTCGCAGGCCAGAACCTTTCTGTGGCCGACGACAATCATTTGATGACGCGCTATATGAAGGATCCCGAATCCATCAAGACGATGGTGGAAAAGCATCCTGGCGAAGTGGTGCGTTTGACCATTCAGAGCTATGGTGAAATGTCGGTGATTCGTCTTGCAGAACGTTTGGCAGAAACCGGTCTTGTGCCGCAGGCCAACTGGAAGAAGTTCTGGGAATCTGCTCGTCGCAGCTTGAAGGCTGACAAGGTCAATCCTGTTGAAATCCCCACCAAGCGTACCGATCCCATCCGCCTCTTGGACGCAGAAGAAGACTTTGGCGACAAGTGGTTGGCTCGTTATGCTCGTCAGAAGGACATCAAGGCTATTTACGACAGCACAATCGCTTTGATGGCTGCAAAGAAGGATGAACTTCCTGACGGTTATCGTAAGACCGTGGGCGAACGTTTGGCCTTCGCACTCAAGGGTGCTGAACGCACAGACTATCCGCGTTATGCACAGTTGGCCGTTTTGATGCGCGACCTTAAGCTCTCTTCCGAAGAGGCTCAGGTGGCTCAGGCAGACTTGCTTTTGGAAGAAGACGAAACCGAAAACTTGCTCTGCGCAATGCGTGGTCTTTCGGCACGCGATGTGACGGCTTTGGCTGGATTCCTTTTGGCCGTTAAGCCTGAAAGCAAGGGCATCCTCTTGGATTACTTGCCGCAGTACAATAGCGTTTCTCTCAGCGCAGTGCTCAGCGTTTTGGCAAATGATGAAGCGACTGGCAATGCCGTCCGTTCCATCCTCGCACGTCAGGCAAACGTTGTACCAACCATGGTCGTTTGGGCACTTCGCAACTGCAATTCGAACACCACTTGGCAGTTGCCCTCCTTGAACGAATTGGTCACAACGGCCATCTACATCATTGAACAGCGTCACACTGGTGAAAACCTCAAGATGCGCAACACGCTTCAGGCTTTCTTTGACAGCGCTCGCTGGTTGGAAGAACTCTGCAAGCAGTTGACTGCTTTTGATCGTCAGGTCATCTTTGAACGCATTCAGGCTTCCACCGCATGGGAAACCACCTCTCAGCGTAATATCCTCGTGCGCATGGCACACAACGATCCCGCATTGGCCAAGTTCCGTCGTCAGGTGAAGACGCAGACCGAACAGGAACACATTACTTCGTTGCGCTCTTACACTGCAATGCAGTTGGCTTACGACCACTTGATTAATGTTGAAATCCCTGCAAATACGCGTGATATCGCTACGGCTCGTAGCTACGGCGACTTGCGTGAAAACGCAGAATACCAGTTCGCCAAAGACCATCAGCGTGTCTTGCTCTCTCGTCAGGACGAAATGGCTCGCCGCTTGAAGGCATTGAAGGTTGCAGACTTCTCCAACGTCTCTACCGACACGGTTGCACCTGGTACACGCGTCACGCTCAAGACCGATAAGGGCGAACTCGTCTACACCATTTTGGGTGAACTCGATAGCGATGAAACCTTAAACATCATCTCTTGCCGCACCCGTTTGGCAGCAGCATTGCTCGGTAAGCGTACCGGTGATGCCGTTGAACTCCCCGCTGAGAAGGGCGTCCTTCGTGCAACTGTGACTGGCATCAGCGTTATGGATGACGCTGTCCGCGCATGGTTGGCCGCCATCCCCACCGCTCACGTGGTGGCAAATGCCTAAAAAGGATTCTTGTTTGACCTATATGACTGCGGTCTATAGGTCAAACATCCCGTTTTATGACAGCTCTTTCTGTTAGCCGAAACCGCGGTTCTGCAAAACGTGTCTTTGATGCGCTCAAGGCATTCAAACGCGTTCTTGTTACTGCGCACATGGGTCCTGATGGTGATGCCGTTGGGAGTTGCGTGGCCATGGCACGTTTGCTGAAAGCAAATGGTTGGTCACCCACTGTTGCCCTCTCTCCCATTGGTATGGGACCGCCCAAATTCCTCATGGAGCATGCGGACACAATTGCTCCTACGAATGTTAAGGCGCGCGACTATGACTGCGCACTTGTCTTAGACTGCGGTGGCCTTGAACGCTTACCCGATGGTCCGCTTCGTGATGCAGTGGCGCGTTTACCCATTGTCAACATTGATCACCATGCCACCTCGCGAAAGCCTTTCGGGATTGCCTCTTGGGTCGTTCCAAGTGCCAGTAGTACCGGTGAACTCGTTTATCGCTTTGCGAAACGGTTTAAGTGGTCTCTTGACACACAAACGGCTGAAGCACTTTGGGTCGCCCTTGCGACAGATACAGGTCGCTTCGCCTACTCTTGCACACAACCCTCCACCTTAAAGGCTGCCGCAGAACTGCTCGCTTGTGGCGTTGATTCGTCAGCCATCAACGATCGTCTCTATTTGTATACGAGCGAAGGTGCGATGTTGTTGAAACGTAAGGCTTACGATTCGCTCACCACCTATCTGCGTGGTCGCGTGGCTTACATTTGCTTAACAGCACGAGATTTTCGTCGCGCTGGTGTACCGAAGAGCGAAATTGAAGATGTTATCGACATTCCGCGTTCGATTCCAACTGCTCAGATTTCCCTTTTCTTCTACGAAACAAAGGATAAGCCAGGCATTACACGTGTCAGCATTCGCACCCGCGGAGATAATCCAGCCTTCTCTTCAGCTTCTATCGCTGCCCACTTTGGAGGCGGAGGTCATTTGCGCGCTGCAGGATGTAATATCAATGAAAAACCCAAAGTCGCAATTGATATTATGAAAAATTACTTAGTTACCCTCTTCGAAGACGAGTAATTGGTACTGTAATCCGCACACCTCAAAACGGATGCCGAAAGGTGTCCGTTTTTGTTTAATTTCTACGTTTTAGTTATTGCATAATACGCGAAAAAAATACAAGAAAGCACTTCTGTAGGTCTATACACAGAAAAAACATCAAATAAATTGCTATTTTTTCAAACTTTTTAAGATTAATGCTTGCTTTTTTTCTTGCAAAAGCGCATACTTTAAATGGTTAAAGTCATCATAGAAAGTATTTGATGAAAAAGATACTATTTTTGGTTGCGATTTTCTTCACCTGCGGCATCTTGCTCGCAGGCTCTGACATTGCCGAATTTGCTACTGAACAAGAGCAAATGATTCAAGAACGCGTCAATGCCGAGCAAATCCCCTTGCGTCGTCAACAAGCCGAATTTCTTTACCGCCAACACTATTCCAATCGCCTCTCTCGCGAGCGCAAAGTGCTTTTACAGAGTGGTAAACTCACAACCGAAAAAGTGGAAGCGCTGCGAGCAGAACGCCAGAAGCTCGTTGAACAATTAAAAGCCCTTGACCAACAAATCACCGAGGCCTCTATGGAAGCCCCGGAAATCATTGAACTTCAGGCCATTATCGAGGCCAATAACGATCGCATCGAAGAACTGCGTCGGAGCATTATGCCAGAAACGGCAGCCCCAACACAGATCGACGCCGAACCTTAAAACAACCAGGAGTATCCATCATGTCTCAGACAAAAAAAGTTGAGAAACGCAAACCGCGCATTTTGATTGTCACGCCAGAAATCACCTACTTACCCGCAGGCATGGGTAACATGGCAGATAAGTTAAGCGCGAAGGCTGGTGGTTTGGCTGACGTATCCGCAAGCTTGGTCGCTCGCTTATTCCAGTTGGGTGCAGATGTGCATGTGGCCCTTCCACACTATCGTCGCATGTTCCATGTCGATGTGGGCCGTTTGATTGCTGACGAATTACGCACCTATCAAGCGCACCTTCCTGATTCGCGCATTCACTTGGCTGAAGACCGTTGCTTCTACTATCGTGACACGGTTTACTCTCAGGGCGATGAAAATCCGCACCTCGCACTTGCTTTCCAGCGCGAAGTGATTAACAACATCATCCCGACGGTGCAGCCTGACTTGATTCACTGTAATGACTGGATGACGGGTCTTATCCCTGCAGCCGCTCGCCGCCTCGGCATTCCCTGCCTCTTCACCATCCACAATATCCACACGGTGCATCGTTGCCTTGGGGAAATTGAATACTCTGGTATTGACGCAGCTGAGTTCTGGAAGAACCTCTTCTACTCTCGTCCTCCCTACGATTACTTTGAAAGCCGCGACACGAATCCCGTGGACTTCCTCACCTCTGGTGTGTTCGCCTCTCACTTCATCAACTCCGTCTCGCCGACCTTCCTTGAAGAAATCGTGCGTGGTTGGTTCGACTTCATTCCTGGTCAATTCCGCAATGAAGTCATCGCAAAGTACAACGCAGGTTGCGCTCGCGGCATCTTGAATGCTCCCGATGATAGCTACAACCCTGAAACCGATGCCAACTTGAAGGTCAACTACACGGCTGCCACCCATCATGCCGCAAAGATCTCCAACAAGATGCAGTTCCAGGAAAAGGTGGGCCTCTTCAAGAATCCCGATGCTCCCCTCTTCTTCTGGCCGAGCCGCCTTGACCCTGTCCAGAAGGGCCCGCAGTTGCTCACCGACATCCTCTACAAGATGTTGGAAAAGTATCGTGACGACAATATCCAGTTCGCAGTCGTTGCAAATGGTCCTTATCAGCAGGCCTTCCGCGACATCCTCGGCTTCCACAATCTCTATGGTCGCTTGGCCGTGGTGGACTTCGACGAACACATCTCTCGTCTGGGTTACGCCTCCAGTGACTTCACCCTCATGCCCTCCCTCTTCGAACCGTGCGGCTTGCCGCAGATGGTTGCTCCGATCTACGGCTCGCTCACCATCGCTCACGATACCGGAGGCTTGCATGACACGGTTGAAATGTTGGATGTCAATGCAAACACGGGTAACGGCTTCCCCTTCAAGTTCTATGGCAGCGACGGCTTAGAATGGGCTATCGACCGCGCAATGGACTTCTATCGTCTCCCCACCGATGTGCGTGAAGCTCAAATCTCTCGCATCATGATTGACGCTAAGCAGCGCTTCAACCACGAAGCTTGCGCAGCAGAATACATCAAGATTTACGAAGAAATGCTCCAGCGTCCTTTGACCGAGCTCTTCGAAGGTGGCAACGAAAACCAGAATCCTTACATCAACGGGGGAATGTAAGATGCCCTCTCCGCGCATGCGCCTTTTAGACGATCCGTGGCTTGCGCCCTATGCCGACGTAATTGAACGTCGTGCACAGCGTGCGCAAGAAACTGCGAAACGTTTGACAGGTACTTCAGACGCTCCTCAAGCGCTGGCGAGTTTCGCCAGCGCACATGAGTACTACGGCTTACATCGTACAAAGGACGGATGGATTTTCCGTGAATGGGCACCAAATGCCACGCAGATTTGGCTCGTTGGTGACTTTTCCAACTGGGAAGTTCGCCCCGAATTCCAAGCCGTCCGCATTCCTGGCCGTGATGTCTTTGAATGGCGTGGTCCAGAGGACGCACTCTGCCATGGCCAATTCTATCGCTTAGAAGTCTTATGGAATGGTGGCCGTGGCGAGCGCATTCCCGCCTATGCACGCCGTGTCGTGCAAGATCCAGAAACTGGTCTCTTTGCTGCACAAATCTGGCAACCTCGCCCTTACCGTTGGAAAAACACCTTCGTGCGTCCTGCCGTAGCGCCTGTTATTTACGAAGCGCACATCGGCATGGCACAAGAAAAGGAAGGCGTAGGCTCCTACACCGAATTTGCCGAAGAAGTGTTGCCTCGTATCAAAGCCGCAGGCTACAATACGTTGCAGATTATGGGCATCATGGAACACCCGTATTATGGTAGCTTCGGCTATCATGTTTCGAGTTTCTTTGCTGCCAGCTCTCGTTTTGGTACACCTGAAGAACTCAAAGCCTTGATTGATAAGGCGCACGGGTTGGGCATTGCAGTCATTATGGATATCGTCCATTCGCATGCCGTGAAGAACGAACGTGATGGCTTATCCCGCTTTGATGGTACGGCCTATCAATACTTCCACGACGGCTCTCGCGGTTGGCATGATGCCTGGGATTCGCGTTGCTTTGACTATGGCAAGACGGATGTCTTACACTTCTTGCTTTCCAACTGTCGCTTCTGGTTAGACGAGTTCCACTTTGATGGTTATCGTTTTGATGGCGTCACATCGATGCTCTACCTTCACCACGGCTTAGGCGTTGACTTCTCCAACTATGGGATGTACTTTGACTCCACGGTAGATGAAGACGCTTGCGTTTACCTCACGCTTGCCAATGAAGTGATTCATACGGTTCGTCCTGATGCGTTAACCATTGCAGAAGACGTCAGTGGTATGCCAGGCATTGGTGCACCGCTTGACGAATGTGGCATTGGCTTTGACTATCGCATGGCGATGGGTGTGCCAGAATGTTGGTTCAAGCTTGTCCGCGACATGCGTGACGAAGACTGGTCGGTCAACTTCTTGTGGCACGAACTCACCAATCGTCGCGCAGATGAACGTACGGTCAACTATGTTGAATCGCATGACCAGGCACTCGTTGGTGGTAAGAGCTTCATCTTCCAGATGATTGATAAAGAGATGTACGAAGCCATGCATAAGGGTTCGCAAAATCTCTTAGTTGATCGTGGTCTTGCCTTACACAAGATGGCACGTTTGGCGACCTTGGGTTGCTGTTGCGCTTACTTAAACTTCATGGGCAATGAGTTTGGTCATCCGGAATGGATTGACTTCCCTCGTGAAGGCAACAACAACAGCTATCACTATGCTCGTCGTCAGTGGTCCCTTCGTGACAGTGATGAATTGCGCTTCAAGGGTCTCGGTGACTTTGATGAAGCGATGATGAAGTTGGTTGTGAATGGCCGTAAAGCATTAGAAGGCACCTACCCGCGTCGCATTTATGGTAATGATGAAGATAAGGTGCTCGCCTTTATGCGTGGAGAGCTTCTCTTCATCTTTAACTTCCATTCCGAGCAATCCCTTGTGGATTACCCATTGATTGTTCCTCCAGGCGTCTATCAGCATGCGTTAGACACGGATGCTGAAGCCTTTGGTGGCTTCAATCGTGTCATCCCAGGGCAAGAGTTCCCGCTCACCACCATTGAGCGTGAGAACGAACGTTGTTTTGCGATTCGCCTCTATCTTCCTGCACGTACTGCGTTGGTTATCGAACGTATTCCGCCGAAAGTTGCCCGCGCAGGTCGTAAGAAGAAAGCCACCACGCCTTAATTTGTTAAACAATTGAGAGGATGCCACTATGGTTACAGCAATTATCTTAGCATCTGGAAAAGGCACCCGCATGGGTACAGGCATGGATAAGTGTTTCTTATCCCTCGGCCCTAAACCTGTTGTCGCTTGGTCCCTCCTGGCATTTGAAAGTTGCAAAGACGTAGACCATATCATTTTGGTCGTCCGCAAGGAGCAAGTTGTTGCTGCACGCGGCCTCCAAATGATGTTTGGCATCCGCAAGTTGCAAAAGATTGTGGTTGGCGGTGTTCGTCGCCAGGATTCTGTCCAGGCGGCACTAAAGGAAATTGATCCTTTTGAAACACAGTACATCACCATTCATGATGCAGCACGTCCCTGTGTGACATCTGAACTCATCAGTGAAACCTTAAAGGCTGCACGTCGCTATGGTAGTGGCGTTGCAGCCACAGCAATGGTTGACACGGTAAAGGTGGTGGGCAAAAACTTATTGGTTGAATCCACCCCTGACCGTTCTACCCTTTGGTCCGTACAAACACCTCAGTCCTTTGCATCAGACAAACTCTTGGCTGCATACGAAAAGTTTGTTGCGCCACGTTGTCCGACAGAATACACCGATGACGCAGCCGTACTTGAAGCGGCTGGCGAACCGGTCAAATTAGTCAAATGGACTACCCCTAATCTCAAAATCACCACGCCGATTGACTTAACAATTGCTGCGGCGTTATTGCGACTGAACTAACCTCTTATGGCCAAGCCCAAACGCTACGCAATTATTAGTGACATCCACTCCAACATCGAAGCACTGGATGCTGTTATTGAAGATGCCCACGCACAAGGGGTAACAGACTTTGTATGCTTAGGTGACGTGGTCGGTTACAACGCTGCACCTCGTGAATGTATCCAGCGTATCCGTGAACTCGGATGTAAAGTGGTAAAAGGCAATCACGACCATTATTGCTCAGACCCCTCAGTCGATCTTGACGACTTCCAACCCAATGCTGCAAGCGTCATTGAATGGACGCGCCGCAACATCTCCGAAGAAGATACGCGTTGGCTTTACAATCTTCCCTTATCCACGGTGATTATGGGCTTCACCATTGTCCATTCCACCTTGGATAGTCCAAGCCATTTCCGTTATGCTTTCGATAAGCAAGACGCCGAAGACAGCTTCAACTATCAACGCACGCGTGTTTGCTTCCATGGCCACACCCATGTGCCCTGCATCTTCCGTCGAACAACCACCGGAGCCTCCCATGGCATCCTCAAGCTCGGCGCAGCAAATGGACTTCTGGAACAAGGCAACTACTTCATTAATGTTGGTTCAGTAGGCCAACCCCGTGATGGGATTCCCAAAGCATGTTATTTGATTTTTACTGCTGAAGGAATGACCAAGCTCTCCATCGAATTCCGTCGCGTAGACTATGATGTTGATGCGGCCGTCCAGCGCATTAAAGACGCAGGCCTTCCCGAACGCCTCATTAACCGTCTTTACACGGGACAATAATTGTCTTCCGACCCCACGCTGTCAAAAAGGACCTCGGACAATGCGAGTTGTTTTTCGTCCTATTTTGCCAAATCTCTCCCCACATAAAGGCCAAGCGCTTGCAGAATTAGTCATTCTGTTGGTGGTTTTAGTTGTTTTAATTTCAGGCATTACCACCCTCTCACAAATCTGCTTTCGCCAAGAACGATTACAACAAGACGTTCGCCTTGAAGCAGGCAAAGCTGCTCTCACGCGTCAAACTGAGGGTTGGATTGACGAAGAAAACCGTCCCAACAATCGCACAGACACCTTCCATCGCATTAATTCCTACACACGTCTGGAAGATTACGCCCCTGCTCCCACCTCACGCCTTCCCATGAGCCACTACACCTTACAAGCACGTGATTTACCCGAAGGTGACTTAGGTCTAAAAGAAACAACCATTCGCAAAACCTATCTTTTAGACGAAACCTTCATTCAATGGGTTTATGGGAAAGGTACAATCACCATCAGCGAACAGCTCACCTTCCCTGCCACCTCAGGGATATGGGAATAATCCCTCGTGCACTGACTTTCGGCCATTACACCTTTCACAAATTACGTTACACTTTTACACCATCGTATGCCTTAACATCTGCGATAGCGAATTTGTGAGGAAAAGAGAATAGCTTCAGTTTTGAAATCTTCAAAATTATCGGTCCAACAATGGACCGACACAGAACAAACACCAACGCAAATTACATCTATCACCATATCAAACAAGGTCTCCCACGACATCGGCTCGTTATAAGCGCCAAGCGTTTAAGTATGT
>JAEIGA010012411.1_pt1 | contig 12940 bp, 19 predicted proteins | sample 9270691 | NCBI WGS metagenome assembly JAEIGA01 (sample SAMN17057246, study PRJNA624740) | gut metagenome | biome: biome; isolation source: fecal sample | host: Bos grunniens | place: China: Xizang | collected 2019 | reverse complement strand
TTTAAGAGGGCTGTGTAACACCTGAATTAACCAAAGGCGTTAGATAGCATACGAATTTCCTGGTGATTCAGAGCCCGGCATTAGTGAGTTGTGTGAGGCAGAAGAACGGTACCTGTTAAACATGGAATAAATCAAACAATCAACATTTTAAACTTTTAATATTGTAAACATTAAAACATTATTACACTTACTCCACGTGCACTCCCCCCGGCAAAAAAAGACACCAAACAACCATAGCTCTTTATAACCCTATGAACGGTTCGGAGTGTGGCTCTGAGTGATTCAAAACACAGGACAGAAAACAAAGCAGACAACAACCCGACAGATGTGCAGCAATGTTAATTGTAAACATTATTACTTTCAAACATTATTCAAAGTAAACATCTTTAAAAAATATGAGAGCCGGGGTACATAGAGCTCTTAAACTATCGAAGCCCTATGAATGTTTCGCAAGTAAGTTACGAAGCGTTCAGAACCTATAAAACAAACTCTTCGGAGACCCAATGCGTGTAAGTGTTATTACTTGTAAATAATTAAACATTATTACAATAAAACAAAAGTTAAATCACCCGATAAGAATATAACGTAGCAGCTGTGGTATATTAGCCTGACAATAAGGCACCTACACATAACTTTCACCAGACAACCATCTGCATCATGAAGACACGGTAGCAGGTTCACTAAGGATATATATGACCGACAACTTATATCCGGGGTAATTCATATCTTAACGATACAAGTAACTTGTTTTATTGTAAACATTGTTACTTTTAAACTTTTAATAATGTAATATAAAAAACGGACACACAGGCATACTATTATATATAATGTAATAAGCGTTAAGAAAATAGTTTAATACGGGTTCAAATCCCAACCTTAAAATAGGACCGGGAACACATATATATAATAGTATATAAAAATCCAAATCAACAAACTATGTAACAATGTAATATTGTTTACATTTAATAATTTAATAATGTTTACATTAAATATTGTTTTATTGTATTATTGTAATAAGGAAGTTAAATAATACAACTGTTTGTTGAAGGGATGATAAAAATGGGAAAAGTAATAACCGTAAACGTCCAAAAGGGCGGTGTGGGAAAATCAACCACTGTACACGAGCTATCAAGTAATCTCACGCAAAAAGGTTATAAGGTTTTAGCAATCGACTTAGACCCGCAACAAAATCTTTCAAAGTTTAGTGGTGCGCCATTAACGGAATACTACACTATATATGAAGTTTTAAAAGGTGAATGCGATTTTATTGATGCCATCCACTTCAAAGAAGTAGAAGACAACAATGTAACAAACTATGATGTATGCACTGCTCACAAGAAGCTCGAAGACGCAGAAAAGGAGTTTGGCGATTGGTCTGATGTATATAAGCTAACAGACGTATTGAAGCCAATCAAAGACAAGTACGACTTTATTATCATCGACACCCAGCCAAAACTCGGTATTCTTCCAAACATGGCGCTCACGGCAGCAGACTATGTGATTATACCGGTTGAAGCCTCTTCTGCAGGAATTCAGGGAATGGGACAATTGTTCGAACGTATTGACCGGATAACCCATCCTGTAAGGGGCAGTAACAAAGGTCTTAAGGTAGCAGGAATGCTTCTGACAATGTATTCAGACCGTACACGCCTTGAAAAAAGCATCAGAGAACAATTAAGAACAATTGCAAACAAGACAAACACCCAAATTTTTAAAACTACCATCCGTGAATCTGTGTCAATTCAAGAAGCGCAAGCACTGAAAACGTCTGTTTTGCAACACGCACCACAAAGCAAGCCTTGTATTGATTATACTGATTTCACAAACGAATTGTTAAAGGAGATTGAAAATAATGGCTAAGAAAAAGAGTGAATTTGATAACGTTGTTGAAGAGAGTTTCAACGAAGGCTATCAAAGCGAGCCGGAGGTGGATAACAACCAGAAAACTGAACCTCAAACACAAGAAGCTCCACCGTCTCCCGAGCCAACAAAAATCTTTTCAGAAAACGAATTGCGGTTAAGAAGCATTGTTGCCGGTGAAGCTGAAACCTTGGAAGAGATTTGGGGCAAAGAAGACCGTTCCACTTACTACTTAACAGATGTACATCGTGCGTGTATTGATATAATTGCTCATGAAGAAGGCATTAAGAAAAATGATGTTGTAGTCGCAGCATTAAACAAATACTTCTCAGATGCAATAAAACAGGCTGCCAAAGACAGAGTTGTAACCATAGCGATTAAAAAACTCGAAAGAGAGATTCAAAAAGAAAACAATTAAAACATATTAAAATAAACAATGTAATAATGTTTACATTAAAACATTATTACATTTAAACATTCAAACAAACCCGCCCATTTCCGGTGGGTTTTCTTTTTGTCTGCATCTATCTGTATATAAACCACCCAATTACCGGCAATAAGGGTACTTGGAACAAACACCTCCCGACCCTTACAAAATAAATAAAGTTGCGAAGTAATGTAATGATGTAAACAATAAATAATTATTAATTGTAATCTTTCAAACAAACATTATGGATGGATGCATACATATCTGAAACACCCTGCAAGCAACAAACCCGGATTTTTGTACCTAAACCCCATAAAATAACTAAATTAAATTTGTAAACATTATTACATTTAAACAATATTACATTATTTAATGTTTTAATGTTGACATTTAAACATTATTACAGTATAATATCAATGCACGAAGGTGCTAAACCTAAAAACAACTATGAAAGGATTAAAAGAAATGGGAAAAGTAATAACCATAAACGTTCACAAAGGTGGCGTAGGAAAAACCACAACCACACATGAGTTGGCGAGCAACCTCAAAGCAAAAGGCTATAAGGTTCTTGCAATCGACATGGACCATCAGTGTAATTTATCCAAATGCACCGGAGCACCGTTACAAGGATATTTTACTGTTCACGACATTTTAACCGGAAAAGGCGAATGGATAGATGCCATTCACAAAATGAAAAACTACGATATTGTAACGGCTCATCCTGTGCTTGAAAATGCCGGTAAAGAGTTTAATGATTGGACTGATGTGTACAAATTAACTGATGCCGTTTCAAAAATAAAAGCGTACTACGACTACATAGTAATTGATACGCCCCCTGGGGGAGGTATTCTTCCTGATATGGCACTTACCGCAGCAGATTATGTAATATTGCCTATTGAGGCATCTGCTTTTGGTATACAGGGTTTGGGGCAATCTTACGCTTCATTGGAGCGAATAACAGATACCAAGCGTGGACCCAACAAAGAGCTTAAAGTTGCGGGCTTGCTTTTGACAATGTATTCAGACCGCACAAAAATTGAAAAAAGCATAAAAACTCAGCTTGAAACGTTTGCAGTAAAAAACAATACAAAGATTTTCAAAACAACTATACATAAGAGTGTTGCAGTAAAAGATGCTCAGGCGCTTAATGAGTCCCTTTTAGAGTATTCTCCACAAAGCAAGCCGTGTATTGATTATACTAATTTCACAAACGAATTATTAAAGGAGATTGAAAATAATGGCTAAAATGAAACCTGAATTTGAAAACCTTGTTGAAAAAAGCTTTAATGATGGCTTTAACAGAGAACCCACAATAAATGTACAGCCAGAACCTCAAGCAGTTGAAACTCCCGAAATAAACCCCAAAAACGAAACTCCTGAAACACTCTCCAAAAAAGAAATCCTTCTCAAAAAACTTCGCATGGGTGAAGCTGATGCTGTTAACGAAGTTTTATATAAAGAGAGCCGTAAAACATATTTTATAACAGAGCTTCAACGTGAGTGCATCGACATAATGGCGCGTGTTGACGATACGATTATACAGAAAGTTGTACAGGACGCTCTCAATAAATACTTTGAAAACAATCAAAGAGTTGTTGAAGAAGCCAAAAGAGAGGTTATTCGCAAGAAAATTCTCCGTCTTGAAAAAGAAATAGAAGAAGACGCTTCAAAATAAGCTTATGAAAGTGGTTGTTGAGATGTTTAGCTGTGTTTCACGTGCAACAAGCCCTACACAGCCTTCATTAACCATATTGTCGAGCAGTACCGTCAAAAGTAGGTGAGGAGTGAGAAGAATGTTTTGGGCTGTACATATGAAACACAGAGAAACCGGAGAAAAGAGAATTCAAAAGGTAGAGGCACTAACGGCTTTAAAAGCCACCCCAAAAACCAAGATTGGTCGCGGCACACCATGGGTTTGGCAGGGAACTGAGCCGTTTAGTAACGTGGAAGATGTCGCTGTGTCTATCGGTGACGGGTATTACAAACTCAACATCGAAGTAAAGGACGCAACCGACAACGCCCACGTTGCCGCAGTATGAGAATTGAGAGGTGAGATTATGAGCACCACACACAATAAAGAAGAAATTTTTAGCCAAAAACCATACAACCCGTTTGCGTTTTTACAAAGCGAAGCAGATTGTTGCGATTTAGCAGCTGGAGTAATAAAAAACTTCCAGCCGAACGGAAAAATAGACAATGACCCATTCTTTGTACGAGCACGTTCAGCATTGTTGCGTGCTATCATTCTCTATCTGTATAAAGAGTGTCGCTGGCGCGAACGAAACTTTACCAGCCTTATGAAATTATTAAATGCAGCTATTGTTGAAGAAGGCAACGACGAGCACAAATCTCCATTAAATATAATTTTCGAGGACCTTGCAAAGATAGACCCTCTACATCCCGGAGTCCGAGAGTACTGGGTGTTTAAACAAGCGACTCCTGAAAGCGCCGCAATCATTATAGAGGATATAGAGAACAACCTGGAGGCATTTGGTTGGACAAGATGTGTACGCAGGCCTTCTGTCCCAGTTCCTTACATCCACTATATGCAACAACAAGTAAGACTATTGAAAATGGAGCGTAAAGAGTGATTTTCCGAGGCTCTGGAGCCGATAGAAATTTTTGAAATGAAGTTATGCTCAAGCAGAAAAACTGATTGAACGAGAAAGAGAAAGCCCCCGGCGCTGCGCAAGCAGATGCCGGGGATTACTTTTATATAAACACAACCTATTACCGAGTTTCTTCCTATTATAATAGATAGGAAAACAACCGTTAACCCAAGGGTCAACGGCTGTAACATACAATAATTCTATTTAACTGCTTATTCGATAAGGTCAGTAAACAAGATGTTGTTTGACACAAAATAATTCAGAAGCTTTCGAAGAGCTCGCTTCTCTCTTTTAACGATACCGGCAACAGAAACGTTCTGAGCTTCGGCTAACTCTTTTAAAGTTGTTTTTTCTTCTACTGCCAGATAGCGCTTTTGAATTATATCTTTCTCATCAGCATCAAGGACCTCTAATGAACGAATGACGGTCTCATTACGGGCCGAGCTTTTAAAACACCTCTCAATCAAAACAGCAACGTCGCCAAGAAAAAGAGAATCATGTGTTTTATCGTCTAATAGAGCATCCTGGCTAACTGTTGCATTTCGAAAATCATTGTTTCTTAAAAAAATAACATCAGGAAGAGGAATTAATGAAAGTTCGGCAATTTGCTCATTTGTTGGCTCAACATTAAAGTTGTCCTGAAACGCCTGAACTGTAGTTTCAATAAGGAGGGAATTAAAAAAGTCCTTTTCAGTGACTTTAAGGGGGAGTTGTTTGCGGACGCTGCTCACAATTCTCTTATGAATTTGAGAATAAGCATAAGAAGTGAATTTTACGTTCTTCGTATAATCATACTTATCTATTGCTTCTAAAACACCAATCATTCCTTCTTGGAAGTTATCTTCATAGTTCGAATAATTGCTAAAAAACGGTGTTTTTGCAAGAGCTTTAACTACAGGCACACAATTCAATATGAGCTTTTCTCTTGCAGTACTATCGCCATTAACAACCATTCGTCTGCCAAGTTCAACCTGGTCCTGAAGCGTAAGTCCATAGTTTGGAACCTTTAAATCGCTTGTGCCCATCTTACTTCTCCGGAACGTATTCCCAATCTAATTTTGCTTTGTCTTGCGCCTCTAATGAAATGTGGTGTTTGTCTGCATCAGCCTTTATGCTGTTAACTATAGAAGTTTTATACTGCTGTGCTGCCTCAAGAATATAGCTTGGGTCTGAAATAACAAGAGGAGACTTAAATTTCTGCAGAGAGCCTTGCTCATCCATTATAAAAGCAACCTCAATATTATAACTTGTATTTTTCGCTTTTTTAGAGTACTCAACAACGCTTTTAATAAACGTATTAATATCATCAACTTCTTTTAAATTATCTTTAATACGTTTTAACGCAGCTTTTTGCTCTGCAAGACCTTCAATGAATGGCATAAGGACACACCTTTCTTTTTAAATATTGTTTATTACATTATACCGCTATTGGTATAATAATGTCAAGACTTAATTATTTGGAAGCCTATAGCACGTTGTAGCAACAATTTTACCTTGCGCTTTATCGTCCTGTATCTTCTTAATGTTTTCATCTGATAAGTTCTCAATCTTCGATATTAACGACTTTATAGACACACGAACAAATCGAAGCTCATCGGAAGTATTATCATATAGAACGCACAGAAGCCTTATCAATTCGCTCTTTCCGAGAGCCATTTTATCTTGCTCCATGCTGGCAAGAGCCTGAACAAGAATATTTGTTTCATTAAAATCTAATTTCATAAGCTCACCCACTAAACCCATTAAAATTCGAAGGCGTTGCTAAATACAAACACATCATCATTATTAATGGCGTCGTTGCTGTCGCCGTACAAACTCTTGAAAAACATGGATTCCTCTTCCAACATCTCAATAATACGGTGAACCGCACGTTGAACCACATCCAAGACGTTTATCATATCTGCTACACTATCCTTAAACCAGGAACTCGCAAAGAAGAAAACATACTGCTCTGTAGGCAAACCAAAATAGCAAGAAAGCATATATGATACACATTCAACAATCTTTTGAAAGTCATCTCGGCTATATTTTTCCTCAATATCTCGAAGAATCTTAAGAGTAAAGATATTTATAACATTGTTGCAGAGCTTATAAAAATCATTCTTATCCTGCATCCTGAGGAGGAGAGTGTCTACAACTGCAGCATTTTCTCCTGCGTTATTAAACACGAAATTATAACCTGCATCTATATCATTAGAAAAAGATATATCAAACGGTGCTTTTGATTTCAGAGCATTAAAAACAGCCTCTGCATCCGTTGGGCTCTCAGATATATTCCAATCGAAGACCGGTGCCGGAATCCCATTTGTTTGCTCTTTATCAAAAACGAATACAACGTGATAATCGAAATATGAAACAACCTTTCTTTTGCTCTGCCCTGCCTCGTCTTTCACATAGCTCCTCTTTTTAAGAATATATGGCACAAGAATACCGATACCCTTACCTTTTTGAGAAGATGAAAAAACCGGACGATTGGGGTCTCCCCAGTTTTCGATACTAAACTTTTCCCAGGTTCTGAAAGAAGCAATAAAGCTTGCAGTTGGACGTTGTTTATAAATCAATAAAACATTGTAAATATCAAAATAATGAAAATTAGCAGCAAATTTCAAAAACTTCGGCAACTCTGCGTTATTAAAAACCGAAACAACATCCGTATTAATTTTCGCTAACGCTTTATCCACTTTTTCTTTGGCCAACGTTTTTTGTTCTGCCCTTGTTAAGTTGTTAGAATATGCCATAATATTCCATCCCAAATAATCTTTTTAACATTATACCACTACCGTTTTAATATGTCAACAAATTTCCAATTTGCACCACCACTCACCCACACTTTGTAAACAAGTTTAAATGTTTACATTAAAACATTTAAACAATAAAATATTAAAACATTAGTAATTGTTTAAAATGAAACAATAAATAAATATTATATTTATACAATAAAACAATTAAACAATATTAAAATTATACTAACAAACAAACGGACCTGTTTTTGCCTCAGAAGTCATACAAATGAGTGTTCGAAAAGTTTACTTTCGGAACACTCATTAAACACCACAAGAAAAAGTTCGTAAAACCCTTCGTTTCAGTTTATGAACGTTCGCACGAAACACAACACCTTTACAACCTGTTTTTTTACAATTTAGTAAACTATATGGTTATTAAACAAACAAATAATATAGAACACAATAATTACATTAAACAAACTTGCAATCTAACAATAATACAAGCTAAACAATAATATTTCATAATTAAATGAAATAGAAATTACTAAATTAATAACAATATATCTTACTTGGTTCGAAACAAACATATTTATAAACAAACATACTTACCCACTTACAATAAAACATTCACACAAAGCATCAATAAAACACAGAAAAGTCAGACAAACGTTTTGCGAAAGTGTTTCACGATGAACACCGGGAAGACAGAACCACGGCTCCCTTACCAATTAAAAGAACATACAAAAATTTTTCCTTTCTACCACACATCTCGTATAATGATAGGGGAGGAGAATTAAAATTGAAAATCGGATACACACGCATAAGCGCCAGAACTCAGACAATAGACCGACAAATATATACAATGAGACAAAAAGGTATAGAAGACCGATTCATATTCCAGGATGTAGCTTCAGGAAAAAACTTCGCACGCCCCGGCTATGAAGCTATGAAAAAAATCCTCAGAGAAGGAGATTGTTTATACATAGACTCTCTTGACCGGTTAGGACGTGATTATGACGGAATCATAAGCGAATGGAAACATATAACACGAGAGTTAAAGTGCGATATAGTAGCAATAGACAATGAAACGTTATTCGATTCTCGCAAGTTCCGAGAAATGGGCCCAATTGGAGCTTTAATGGAAGACCAATTCCTTAGCTTGTTAGCTTACGTAGCAAGCGTTGAAAGAGAGAAGACACTACGCCGTCAAAAAGAAGGCATAGCAGCTGCCAGGAGAGCCGGCAAACAATTAGGGAGACCTGCATCAATATCAGACTGGGAATTATTCGATAAAACGGCAGAACGGTGGGTAAACAACGAAATAACGGCAGCTGAAGCCTGCCGAATAACCGGAGCCAAAAAAACCTCATGGTACAAATACACAAAAGAACGAGGATTCACTAAAGAACAACAATAAAGCCCCGACAAAGGTAGAGGCAAAGACGACCACAACCTTACTTATTAGAACAAAAGAAAACCGAGGCGAACCGTTTTCACGGTGCCTCGGTTTATTATTGTTTTATTCAATTTCAAATTTATTTACCTTTTGTTTTTGAGTTTTGCCAAACAACACTCAACACATGCATTGTTCTCCTCTGCTTCGAAATGATAAGTAACAGCAACCGCTATAGCGACTACCGTAATAAAAAATACGCCAAAAAACCCGGGCCCATTATATAACCAGGGCAAATCACATCCACTCCTTGCTAAAATTATGAATGCAACAACCTCGCAAATCAAAAAAAGACCCGCACATATTGAGATATAACGGTTGCGGTTTTGTTTTTTTAAAAACTGCTGAACGTCCAATCCAGAGAGTCTGCAAGTTTCGCAAGTTTCATTTGCGGCTTTTTCTGCGTCATAAATAGTAGCTTTAATTTTCATAATAAAATCCTTTCTGCGTTTATCGTCCACGCGACATAATATTAAACAACTAACTGAAAACTGGTGCCATCAGTAATAGTTTTAACAATAGCTTCAATCACTTCGTTAATAATCTGAGATTGCGCCGTATCTTCGTTTATATGACAATAGTTTTTAACGTTGTCCTCAGAATACGTAACCCCAACGTCTTTAAGAAACTGTTCAACCATACAAACCTTTTCATCGGTACTCAGAACCTGAACCTTGTGTTTTTTAGAAAAACGACGAAGCAGAGCCTCATCCATCATATCCTCACGGTTAGTTGCACCAAGGAGAATATGCTCGTTGGAGAGTTTATCTAATTCTTGCATAAGCGTAACCGTAATGCGAGCAACTTCGGCATCGGCACCGGAACCGGAGCCAGCTCTACGTGTACTGATAGTGTCGATTTCGTCAATCATAAACACGCACTTATTCTGTTGCACAAAATTAAAAATCAAACTTAAATTCTGTGCAGTTCGCCCCATAAGGCTATCTATTAAATTTGAAAAATTAATATAAAGAAAAGGAAGCCCCATTTTATAGGCTATGTACTTACCAAACGTTGTCTTTCCGGTCCCTGAAGGTCCGTACAAAAGAACCGTGTTGAGATAATTGATTTTAAGTTTCGTTAACTCTTGGTTAACCAGACTCATAGTTTGTATATGCTCAAACAAATCTTTCTCACGAGCAGAAAGATAATACCGGCCTTCCAGGAAGGTATCAGACAAATCTTCATAGGTGCAAAAATGTTTTAAGTTTGGAGGAAGCTCTAAAAGAGTTGGAGTGTTAGTTAAAAGACTTTCATACTTATTGCACCACCACTTGTTTTTTTGTGTGGTGTCTTCTTTAATGCAAGCAAGCGCAGCTTTCTTCGCTTGCGGTAAATCAGACATTTGTACAAATTGAATTAATTGTTTTTGATTATCAGTTAATGCCATTATCCTTCACGCTCCACATAAAATTGCAGAATCAAATAATTAGCCACCCAAATGATACAACAGAACATGCCAACAATTGCACAAAGGGGCGAAGGGCCAACCCGGCTCCAAATCATTGTTGCAATCATTCCTATTGCTGAAAAAATATATATGACTAAATTTAAGTTTCTCCCTTTAGGGGAACAAAAGAAACGTTTCATACTTCTTACTCCTTTACTTTATTTCTTTGTTTTCAACAGTTATCTTCCAACTTCCAAGAGAGCCTTTGAACACAAATGAACCTACACGAAAGCTATCATCAATGGTGTCGCCAATATCAACGCTATCATAGTATTCTTTATCAACAGGAATTTGAATAGACAAATCATTCATAGAATCTTTTAAGTGGTCGGCTAAATCAAGACTATAATGGACTTGTTTTATATTTAAAGTGAGAACATACTTCGCGGTGTTGTTTTCAATTTTTTTATCAACAATCTCGTTTTCGAGCGCGTCTCTTGTTTCTTCAAGAGTTTTAATCTCATTCTTTAACTCCTCAACTTCTGCTGAAAGGGCACTGGCTTCTGCGGTAAGCTGGGCTTCTTTACTCATACACCCTGAAAAAGATACTAAAAGCACGAATGCCAAAAAAATTGTGATGATTTTTTTCATACTCATTACTCCTACGGCTTACCGGATACCGCACCCCGTATTTCATTGTCTATATTATACGCTTATAAGCGTGGTTTTTCTATTGACATAATAACCAAAGATATATAAATATAACTGTAAGTTTTGTACATCTGTAATCAACACCCCAAAAAATACAAAAGAAAACCGAGGCGCTTAAATGCACCTCGGCTTCTTAGGGGGAAAAATGAAAAAATCTGTTTCTATGTACTTATTATATAAGAATAACGTCTATTTGTCAATATTCTCCAACGAAAAGCACTTTATACAGTATCAGAATCACAAGCCTTTTCCGGTTCCAACAAATCCTCTACTTTACAACCAAGCACCCGAGCAATTTTATAAACCGTCAGAGCCTGAGCCTTGTTAATATCCTTGTATCCTTGCTCATAGTCCTGCAAGGTACGAAAACTAACTCCGGCGAAGGTAGCAAGCTGTCTCTGAGTCAACCCCGTATTTTTTCGTATTTCTTTCAAATTAGGCATTTAAAATTACACTCCCATAACCTCATAATAAATCCGCAAAACTTAAAACAAGTTATCCCTCAAGACACCTTTTATCTGAGCTCTCCCTTATGCCACTTAAACAAAAGAGCCGTCTGTTCTTCACAAAATTGACCATAAGATATTTTTCCTGCAGATTCATGGTACGCTTTTTCTAAAGCATTCCACGCAGACTTAAACTCAATAGAAGCATACCGTGGACAATCAGACCAATCAAGCTTCAAACCACACAAATGACAATAGTTCTGCTTATCACCGTATATAGCAAAGCTTGCACCGCACTCAGGACAAGTATATATCATTTCTGTACCGCTGCCCCACTGTGACAATCTTTGTGGAATCGGCTTTTTGCCGTTATCTGTTGCCTTTTTCTTCATAACACCCACCTCACACTATCAACTTTGAGAAGATGTGCTATAATTCTCACGCAACGAACCTTCCGGCACATAAAGCACATAATTCCCGGTGAAATTACCGGTTACTGTTTCACAAACCTCACCAATCGGAATATCCTTATATTCCAACCACCCGAAAAAATTGAACCAAAAGGACGGATATCTTTTAAGAACCCGAACCTGATAGGTGCTCTGATATTCAAAATATGGTTGCTCACCGACATTAATATATTTAACATAAACGTCACCAAATACAGGGGCTGTGATGCATTTCTCTTTATAACCTTCTTCCGTTTCTACGCAAACGCTATACACAAAGTTCCCGGAAGAGTTTTTTTCTTTTGACACATAAACAACATCAGAAGAGGTGGTACTAAACGGTAGTGGCTCAAGCTCCTGATATTCAGTAGGATTATCGCCGTACTGAAGGTCAGTATAAGCATCTTTGTCACCCTCCATATGAAACATATACAATCCACCAAAGATAAACGCCACTATAACAAGAGAACCACCTGCTACCAAAGCAGCCCATTTTTTGTCACCGCTTATCAATTCAAGAATAATACATATAAGTGCGAGAATAACAAACAATATAACAAAAAGCATACAATTTACTCCTTCACTACTCACCATCCCGGCAAATCTGCTTACACAGTGCCGAGCCTGGTGGGTTGCTTTAATATTTGTCATAAAGGACGGTCAACCCGAGGTCCCTTTTGTGTCGGAGAGCATCTATGATGCTCGTAAAACCCTTTTGGACGTTCCCGTCTTTGTCAAAACCTAAATAGCAATGTTTAAAATTACCATAAATGGCAGAGGGAAGGGATAGCTTCTCAACGTTGTATTTGCCGAACAGTTTACTAATCAGCCACCGATAAGGACGGCAGTATTTTAAAAAGATTTTTTTCATA
>JAEIGA010012410.1_pt1 | contig 12940 bp, 12 predicted proteins | sample 9270691 | NCBI WGS metagenome assembly JAEIGA01 (sample SAMN17057246, study PRJNA624740) | gut metagenome | biome: biome; isolation source: fecal sample | host: Bos grunniens | place: China: Xizang | collected 2019 | reverse complement strand
TGTGACAGTGCTGGATGGAGGTGATTATTATGATCATCACAATCATCCATCTGTTATTAATGTTTTACCCTTAATGGGTTAATATATTATGGCAACGCGAAAGATATACTAACAGTTCGTCACATCTTTGATTAATTTGATAAAATGTTGCGCACAACCGGCATTTTTGTTGAAAAGTGTTGCTTGTGCGCAATACTTTGGTGTGACGCAATTGTGACGTAGATTTGCTACTGGAATGAGAGCTATAGAGAACTGAGAAAACGAAGCGTGATTTTAAGATGTTGAAACATAGCAAGTTATCAATGTTGGCTGAGAAAGACGGTCTCTATGTGTTTCACCTTGTATCATAACATCCGTACGCTAGGCACCTCCAAAAAAACCTTTAGAAATGCTTCTAGAGGTTTTTTTGTTACCCACATCTGCCCCACATCATAATGGCAGTAATACAGATAGAATTAGTCAGCCAGAACGGATATCTCTATGAGAATTTACTGACTATAAACGCTTCATGAGAATGAAGTAAAACATTTTTGTGCAAGCTATACAAATCTTTTGTATCTTCGTCGAAAATGATGACCTGATATGAAAAGACTGATGATATTGCTGCTGGGGTTGATGGCCTGCATGCAGGGATGGGCTGGAGGCATCCAGTATGGTCCATGGGTGACTGAGTCGCGTGAAGACCGTGTGACAATCTGTTGGTTGAGTGAAAAACCGGGAATGGCTTATGTTGAGCTTTCTGACGGAACTAAGGTCTGGGAGACCTTTGCAGGACGTCGCATCTTCAAGCGACTTCATGCTGTCCAGATAGATGGCCTCGCACCGGGTACTGAACTCTCTTACCGTGTATGCGGACAGGAACTGGTGGACGACAGCAATGCACGCAATCCGCGCTTTGGAGATGTCTATGAGGGTGCATGGCAGCGTGTTCAGACTTTTGATCCTGCAGCCGAGACCTGCCGCTTCTCAGTTTTCAACGATGTTCATATGCAGGTTTCCGAGTATGGCGCTCTGGCAGCTCAGGTCGATGCTGCCGCTACTGACTTCCTCTTCCTGAACGGTGATATCGTCAGTGCTGGCAACTATGTGGCTGATACGCTTGTCCGCTATGAACTTGAACCGCTCGGCACACTTCCTGCCAGTCTGCCGGTGCTCTTTGCACGTGGAAACCACGAAGGCCGCGGAAACAATCCTCAGCTCGTGGCTGAAGTATTCCCAAATGCCGATCCGGCTCCATTCTATTATACCTTCCGACACGGACCAGTCGCATTTATCGTCTTTGATGCAGGTGAAACCAGTGGAAAACGTTCTATTCTCTATAACGGAGCTCCTGTGTATGAAGATTATCTGAATGAGCAGATTGAATGGGCTCGCGAAGCTATGAAGGATCCACTCTTCAGCAATGCTCCGGTGAAGATCTGCATGCTGCACGTGCCGATGATCGACCATCCGAACAAGGATGACTATCATCTGCAACGCTGGCTCAATCATCACATTGTCCCTATGCTTGGCGATGCTGGAATTGACTTTATGATCAACGCTGATCACCACGAGTTTGCATACTATGAACCAGGTACTGTGGGCAATCCATTCCCAATGCTTATCAATGATGATGTCCGCCGTCTCGAGTGCAGCTACGAATCCGGCAAGCTCACTGTGAAGATGTACAATGCTGAAGGCGAATCTGAATTCTCGAAGGTGCTGGAGGTTAAATAAAATAATATTTGATTTATGAAGAAGATTATTTCTCTATTAGTTACTCTGCTGTGTGCAGTCAGTGTGGTTTCAGCTCAGACTTATGATAAAGATACATGGAAGTCAGCAAAGAAAACTGCAAAGGTTTTGGAAAAGGAAGGTTGGGTTCTTAAAGATGTAGGGGATATAGCTATGCATCTATATGCTTTCCAGGATGCAGTCAATCAAGGAAAGTATCTCTCTGTTGTCGAAGAAGCAACATCATCAATGATTCATGTGGCTGAAGATATGGCCTTGGCAAATGCTGTTGAGGCTGCAGTGAAGCAGTCATCAGGCCATGATGTTGATGATATTGATAAGTACATGAGGCATTCATTTACCCTGCTTAAGTTTGGGCATGATGGCAATACAACATGTCGAGTTTACTACCTGCTTGATAAGAAGGCTATCGTATGCCACCAGTAGATAATCAATATAAGCTCAGGAACCAGGAGTTCCTGCAGGAGTATGCGCAGAAGCCTGGCGTGAAGATCATGTTCAATAGCGTGATGTATCGCGAGATCTCCAAGGGAAATGGTCCTAAGCCGTCACCGAAGAGTTTTGTGACAGTGTATTACACTGGAAAGCTCATCAACGGAAAAGTCTTCGACCAGACACAGAAGGGTAGACCGGCTACATTACGTCTGAACGAGCTCATCACAGGTTGGATCACTGCCATGCGTGAGATGCCTGCGGGATCGCGCTGGGAGGTTGTAATCCCATATAACCTTGGATATGGTTCGCGTCCTGCAGGAGCCATCAAGGCGTTCTCAACAGCTATAAAGCTAGAATAGACTATGAACGACGAGTCTTGGGATTATTATTTGGCCACTGGAGATGATCCTACTGGAGGATGTATCGGACCAGATTTCGATCCGGAAACCGGGGAATATTTTGATGAAAACTAATTTGTCGCCTTTTATTACTGTTTTATAGTAATGACGATTAATTTAGGATTATTGTTTACATATCCCCAAATGCTAACTTTGCCAGGTTTTCTTGCTAAAACCCTATCTCCATTTACAAAGATGTATTCCTTCTGCCAATTGTTTATTTCCCATCTTGTGACTTTACCTTCTTGTATTTTGCTCGTAATTTCATCTCCAACCCTAATGGTGATTTCCCTTCCATACATCATTTTAGCAGGCTTATCTCCAGGTAATGTTACATTGCCCTCAACAATTTCAAGTTTGAAAAGTTTAGGAGTTCCTTCTATGTAGCCCCATACATCAACGCATCCTTTTTGAAGGGCTTTAAGTTTTCCATTTTTCAGATCTTCAATATATGATGATGCATGTTTTGGCACCTCCCATCTCTGAACTTTTTGACCGTCGAGTTCAGCAATAATGATGTCGCCAACCCTTACCATTGCCTCTTTTGAATGTAGTCGCCTTTCTTTCCCCGACGTGTATAGTGTAGCTGAATTCTGTATCTGTGTTTTATTCAATGTAAAGGCAATCGTTTCCTCCTTACCCTCAGCAATATTAACAGTCTTTGTTTGCTTTTCGTAGCCGTCCAATTCGACAGTTACGTTGTATTCTCCAATAACCTGCTTGGAAATGAACTTAGGGGTTTCTCCAACAGGCTTGCCGTTGATGGATATCTTCGCTTTTGCTGGGGTTGAGGATATTACCAATGAACCGTAGATTGGAGTAGGGGCATCCAGTTCAATGGTCTTGTTCTGGTCGTGTCGGGTAATGTCGTATGACGACTTGTAGGCGATGTGACCTGGCTGACGACTTTCAAAGATGTAGGATCCGGTCGCCAACCTTCCTGACCACTTTCCCTTACCCTTTAGCTCTCCGTTTATATATAGCTCAGCCTCGCTAACTGTCTGCAATGTGACTTCTGCAAAATCAGGTAACAGCGTAGGGGTAAGACGTTTGTTTTCTTCGTCAGAGATGGTGAATGTAGCATTATATGCTTCATACATTTCCTTGATGACTCTGATTCTGTGTGAGCCGCTGTTAAGCTTGAAGTTGTCGATAGGAACTGTTCCGACGAATTTGTCGTCAATATATACAACTGCTCCTGCAATGTCAGACCGCTGGTCATCTGATATTGAGATATGACCGAATGCCGGTTTGAGCTTCAAGCTTAGTGTGTGGGTGTTGTCAGGATCGAATATATCAAAGGAACCTTCAAGATCGTGGTAATCCTGACAGAATACCTTGTACTGATAGTTGCCGAATGGCAGCAACTCCTGATATACTCCGTTGTCAGTGGCCTTTATCTTTCCGTTGATTTCCAGGATTGCGTCTTGTGGATTCAGTTCTATATATAGAAATTGTCTTGTCTGCGCATGCTCGACAATGGTTTTGACTGTGCCTGTAATAAGGGTCATGATGTATGTTCTACCCTTATCTATGCTACATGGAAACAGATAGTCTCTGATGACTCCTAACTGTGGGTGGCTGAGCGTGATTTTACGAATGCCGAATGGGACATATATCCATATTTCACCACCGACTCTCTTGGCTTCTCGCACACCGAGTACACCGACATCAAAAGTGAAACCATCAACGGTGGTTTCAAGCTTTATCAGCGCGCATGGGTTACCGTTTTGGTCTTTTATCATCGAGCCTTGAGTCATGGCTGTCAGGTCGGTTTCTGCCAAGTGGAACGACTTTACAGAAAGTTCCTGGGCATGTGTCAGCAACGAACATGCAAGTAGAATCAGTATGGTGAATAGTTTTTTCATAATCTACAAATTTACGGATATTTTCATAAATTTGCGACTCAATGAGCCAAATATTAAGTAATAGTCAATTATGCCACCAGTAGACAATCAATACAAACTGAGAAACCAGGAGTTCCTGCAGGAGTATGCGCAGAGACCAGGAGTTAAGATCATGTTTAATGGAGTGATGTACCGTGAGATTACTAAGGGTAGCGGACCTAAGCCTTCTCCAAAGAGTTTTGTGACAGTGTACTATACGGGAAAACTGATCAATGGAAAGGTGTTTGACCAGACTCAGAAGGGCAGGCCGGCTACTTTCCGTCTCAACGAGCTTATCACAGGATGGATTACAGCAATGCGTGAGATGCCTCAGGGATCGCGCTGGGAGGTGGTGATTCCGTATAACCTTGGTTATGGTTCGCGTCCTGCTGGAGCCATCAAGGCGTTCTCAACATTGATTTTTGATATAACGCTCCTTGATGTCAGATAATAATAAAACCGACCGGAATTGATGCAAGTCAGACCGGTCGGTTTTATTTTATGATGGTATTGATTACTCCACTTTCAGATATTCTTCCACGAAGTCGATGAGATTCTGCAGTTCTTCGTGGTTCGGTGCGCTCACGAGGACTGTCAGGAGATGATTCTTGCCCTTTGACGGTGTGTCCTGGCAGAAGAAGAAACATGGGATGTTGTCTTCTGTGTATACGCTGAATCCGTGTGCCTCCTTGCCCTGGAATTCGAAGCAGATGATCGGCTCGTCATTCACTGTGAGGTCCTCTTCTCCGCACACCTCTTCATAAGTTGCGCAGGCCTCGTTATATGCGTCCGAACCATCTGGGATGATGCCCCAGCTGATGTCGATACCTCTTACATCCTTGCCCTTCGCGCTGATGCTGAGGCTGTATGACTTTGTTCCGTCCTCCTCGTTATATTCTTCGGTCTCGTATTTCCAAATCTCCGGAATCTGCATTGTGATTCCCTGATAATGCACTTGCTTTAATGCTACGTTGCTCATATTCTGTCGATCTTTTTTCACTGAGCCGCGAAAATAGAGATTTATCACGATATGTACAAAATTATCAATCATAAAGCACGAAATTAGCTATCTTTGGGGTCGATATGGATAAATTTCAACCTTACAGTCTGGATTATGATACTCCCGCTCAGGGAGAGTTGCTTGGTGATGTGAAAGCAGGCTTTCCGTCGCCGGCTGAGGATATTCGTGAGAAGCTGGATCTTGTCAAACTGCTGGTCCGTCACAAGGCTTCTACCTTCTTTTTCCGCGTCAGCGGAGTGTCCATGGTGGATGCCGATATGGATGAAGGTGATATAATCATCGTGGATAGGGCAGTGCAACCATATAATAATTGCAAGGCAGTGTGTTATATTGACGGAGAATATACCGTCAAGCGTATCGAGCTGGGAGACGGCAGGCTGCGTTTGATGCCGGCTAACGAGAACAATTCTGTGTATCAGCCGATTGAAGTGACTGAGGATAATAACTTCATGGTCTGGGGTGTAGTTACATATGTGATAAAGAAAATGTAATATCGAGCCATAAGTTCCTGCTATGTTTGCCCTTGCCGACTGCAATAATTTCTTCGCTTCCTGTGAGAGGGTTTTTCGCCCGGATCTGCAGGGAAAACCTGTCATTGTCCTCTCGAACAATGATGGTTGTGCTGTGGCAAGAAGCAATGAGGCCAAGGCCTTGGGCATAAAGATGGGGGCACCGTTCTTCAAGATCAGACATATTGTGGAGAAGAATGATGTTGCTGTCTTTTCAGGAAATATGGCTTTGTACGGTGATATGTCCCAAAGAGTTCGCTGGGTGTTGGAGGACTTTGCTCCTGCAGTCGAGGTTTATTCCATCGATGAGGCCTTTCTCGATCTCAGGGGAATGGAGAATTTAGATTTTGATGCATATGCAAAGAAGATTTCCAGCGAGTGCTGGAGACTGACTTCAATTCCTGTTTCTGTGGGAATTGCACCGACAAAAACTCTTGCTAAAATAGCTTCGAAATTGTGCAAGCAATATCCGAAACTCAGAGGAGGATGCTATATGCACAGACCTCAGGATATCGAAAAGGTATTGAGGAAATTTCCTATTGAGGATGTTTGGGGAATCGGCAGAAAATCCTGTGTAAAACTGCTCTCAATGGGCGTAAAGACGGCCTGGGATTACTCGCAGTTGCCGGAAAACGCCGTCAGGAAGATGCTTGCTCTGCCTGGTGTAAGGACGTGGCGTGAGCTGAGGGGTGAGCCTTGCATTGAGTTTGAGGATGGTTTTGAGGCCAAACAGTCGATTTGCGTTTCGCGCAGTTTTGCCAAGGAGATTACAGATGTGGATGAATTGTCTGAACAGATTGCCAATTTTGCCTCCTCGATGGCAGAAAAGCTCCGTCAGCAGCACTCGGTGGCTTGTGAGATGGCTGTCTTCGCCTACACAAACCGTTTCAAGGATAATGAGCCGCAGACTTATGGCAATTCGCTGGTGCATTTCGAGCAGCCGACAAATGACCAGAGAACAATTGTCTCATCTGCTGTAGCTGCAGCTCGCGAGTTGTATAAACGAGGATATGGATACAAGAAGGCTGGGGTAGTGGCTACCCATATCATTCAGGAATCTGATGTTGTTCATTCGCTTTTCGAAGATACTCAGGCCAGTGAGCGTGAGCATAGGATCACTTCTGCATTGGATGCCATAAACGGAACCTTTGGCCGCGGTACTGTCAAGCTTGCTGCGCAGGGTACTGGCAGAATCAAGTCCGCAAGCGAAAAGCAGTCACCCCATTACACTACGCTCTGGGATGACTTGCCTAAAGTATCTGTCAAATAGATATTAGTTAAGCTTCTGGAAATCAAGTCCTGTCGGGCTTTGGAATACCTTCAGGTCAAAGTGCTGTAACATAGCGAGGACGTGGTCAAAGACCTCGCCCTGGAGACTCTCATAACTTGCCCAGGCAGTGTCTGCAGAGAAGAAATAGAGCTCGACAGGCATACCTTGCGCAGTCGGCTGAAGCTGGCGGACAAGCATGGTGAGGTCCTGGCTTACCTTAGGGTTGTGACGAAGGTAGTATTCGATATAATAGCGGAAGATATATAGGTTCACCTCCTTCTCTCCGGTGGCCTTAAAACCTTTCATCCATGGTTCCTGACGGAATTTCTCCATTTCGGCTTCCGTACAGAAACGCACTGTGTGCATGTCAATGTTGATCGAACGCTTCACTCGACGTCCTCCGATATCGAACATACCGCGCCAGTTCTGGAATGAGTCGTTGACCAGAGCGTATGGAGGGACTGTAACTATCGTCTTGTCCCAGTTTCGGACCTTCACTGTGGTGAGGGTAACTTCCATTACATCTCCATCTGCACCGTATTTTGGTACTGTGATCCAATCTCCTGGACGAAGCATGTCATTGGCCATCAGCTGAATACCGGCTACGAGGCCCTTGATCGTGTCTTGGAAGACCAACATCAGGATTGCTGTACCGGCACCGAGTCCGGTGAGGATTGCGACAGGGTTCTTGTCGATGATCGTGCTGATGATAATGATGGCTCCGATGCATACTACAACGAGCTTGAGCATCTGATAGAAGCCCTTGAGCGTCTGGTTCTTGAGCTTTTCGTGCTCACTGGAAATGGAGTACAGTGCGGTGATGAAGGAACAGATGAGCTTGATGCTCACGGCTGTTATATATATCCAGCATATCTTCTTGAATATGACGACTTTGCCTAAGCTTTCAGGAAAGATGTACAGGATCGAGGAATATATGATGATCGGAGTTATCAGACTGCATATGTTGTTAAGGACTTCGCTGCTTAACAGATGGTCGTCCAGAATGGATTCTGTCCTGGATGCGATCTTGCGGATTGCAGGAATTACGAATTTGCGGCAGAGTCTTTCGATGATGAATGCACCCAATATAATTCCAGCCATGATAGCGATTTTTTCAATCATGACAAGATTGCCCTCAGCAAAGATGTTTTTTAGTGTTTCCATATATTCCAATTCTTGTATGCAAATATAGTATTTCCACGAAAAATATTACATTTGCTTGAAATTAATGTTATATGAAGTCAATTTTATTTATTCTTCTGGCTCTTCAACTTTCTGTACCTCAACACGAGAATGTGACAAAATTGATTGATGCAGTGAGTGTACAACAATACGATAAGGTTGAATGTTTGTTCACACCAGATGGTTATGGTGATTTTCTTTCAATATGTGATTCTTATTACAGATTTGAAGTCATTGAAACTCCTGAATTTTCCGTTCATTCTTTTGGAGATAGAATGATGGTAAGGTCAGTGCCAATAATCGTTTATCCTGATAGAGATACTACACAGAGATTTGAATCAGATCTGGTATTCCTACTGAATTCTAAAGGATTGATCGAGTCAGTTACTTATGCTTTGGATACAGAGATTGTGAATGCTGTTCAAAGTCATGAGAATTGGCCGTCAGAATCTCAACTTGCTGTTATCAATTTCATGGAAGAATATATGACGGCATATGCTATTAAAGAAATCGACTCGATAACAGGGGCTATCGACCAATGTATTTTTCTTCCCGGACAACGAAGTGAATTCCAAGACTTTATACAAGGTTTTAAAAAGTCTTCCTTGATGGCTGATTTTATAAATGTCAGTTTGGCAGATGTAAATGTCACAAAATATCCACATGGCGGAGAGGTGTATGGTATGCAGTTTAAGTTGAATTATTTTACATCAAATTATAACGATTCGGGTTATCAATTTATACTGATAGACGTAAATAATCCATCTGCCGTACAGATATGTGCTTCCTTTTGGCAGAATGAACCAGATCCTGATACCGGTCTGTATGATATGTCTTATTTATAAATCGTATATATATCTATATGAAGAGATTACTATTGAATATAGCAGCTATCATTGCTTTGACAGCGTGTAATGGCGGTTCTGGTGAATATGTTGTCGGAAACCTTGATATCTTTGAGGATTTTAAGTCTCAGTTTGTGGAAAGTCGTGCAGTCCGCGTGTGGACGCCGTCTGATTATGATCCAGCCGTAAAATATGATGTGATTTATATGCACGATGGTCAGAACCTCTTTGATGCATCGCTTACCTGGAACAATCAGGAGTGGGGAGTGGATGAGGTGCTGACAGATCTGATGGCCAAGGGTGAAATCAGGCCTTGCATCGTGGTGGGTATTGATAATTCTTCGCGTAGATACGACGAGTACTATCCTTCTGCAATCTGCCCGGATGTTCCGGCTGGCGTTCTTCCGGAGGGTTTTATGCCACTTGGTGATGAATATCTCCGTTTTCTGGTTGAAGAGGTGAAACCATGGGTGGATGGCAAATATTCCACTTGGGGTGATGCCGAGCATACTTTTGTGATGGGCAGCAGCTGCGGCGGACTCATATCTTCTTATGCATTCTGCAAGTATCCGGAAGTGTTCGGCGGTGCGGGATGTCTTTCGACACACAGCTCACTGATGAATCCATATGCGGAGGAAATCAGCCAGAAACCTGCCTCAGAGGTATATATTGAGTATCTCAAGCAGAACCTCCCTGCTGATGCGGCTCACCTGCTTTATATGGACTGCGGTGACTGCGCCATTGATTCCGCTTATGCCGAGTCGCAGGCTGCAATCAATGAATTCTTAGCTGGCTGGGAGTGGTCGAAGGCGAACTATATGTATAGATTTTTCCCTGGTCAGTCACACTCGGAGTCTGACTGGAGATCGCGACTTGATATTCCGGTCAAATTCCTTTTGGGAAAGGATGAATAAACGGAAATCTAACTGTATAATCAGATTTAACTGCATATCATGAAAAAACTATTGTTAACTTTTTCAACTGTTGCCATTATGGCAGGTTGCAATGAGCAGGCTGATGAAGTGCCTGCAATCAACCGCGCAAATTTTGACGAGAGTGTGGCTCTTAATGATGACTTCTATCAGTATGCGACAGGAGGCTGGCAGGCTGCAAATCCTCTGAAGCCTGAATTTGCGCGCTATGGTACTTTTGACCAGTTGCGTGAGACCAACGAGGTGCGCCTGAATGAGCTTTTTGCAGATATAGCAAAGTCTGCTACGAAGCCTGGTACAGTGGATCAGAAGATCGCTGACCTATATAATATGGGCCTTGATTCGTTGCGTCTCAATGATGAGGGTGTGGCTCCTTTGAAGGCTGATATCGAAAGACTTATGTCAGTGAACAATCGTGAGCATCTTACTTACGCCCTGGCTATAATCCACACATGCTCAAGCAATCCGATGTTCAGTACTGGCGTCAGCGCTGACCTTCTGAACAGTACTATGAACGTGCTTTATATCGATCAGGCGGGTCTTGGAATGGGCAACCGTGACTATTACCTTGATGCTTCAAATAAGGCACTTCGCGATGGATATGTGCAGTGGCTGACCAAGGCTTTCGACCTGGTAGGCTGGGATGATGCTTCAGCTGCAGCCCAGAAGGTTCTTGCGTTTGAGACCAAGATGGCTAAGTCTTTCCGCAGCAATGTGCAGCTTCGTGATGTGACTGCAAACTATAACGCCATGACCAAGGCTGAGCTTGTTGCAAAGTATCCTGATTTCAACTGGGGAGTGTATTTCAGACAGATGGGAATCGGTGAGTTTGACAAGGTTATAGTAGGACAGCCTGAGGTCATCGACGCAGTTATCAGACTTTACAATAACGAGGATATGGAAACAGTGAAGACATATCTTGCAGCAAGCGTAATTGCAAGTGCTGCCGGTTATGTGGGAGACGAACTCTACGCTGCACATTTCGATTTCTTCGGTCGTCAGATGTCTGGTCAGCAGGAGATGCGTCCACGCTGGAAACGTGCGATGGCAGTGCCTAACAGACTTCTTTCTGATGCTATCGGTCAGGTGTATGTCAAGAAGTATTTTCCTGAAAGAGATAAGGTCCGCATGACTCAGATGGTGAAGAACCTTCAGATTGCTCTCGGCCAGCATATAGATGCTCTCGAGTGGATGTCTGAAGAGACAAAGGCAAAGGCTCACGAAAAGCTCAATACATTCACAGTGAAGATCGGCTATCCTGACAAGTGGAAGGACTATTCGACTCTCAGTATTGATCCAAAGGTTTCATATTGGGAGAATATCAAGCGTGCAAGTGCTTGGTACACAGCAGACAATCTTGCTGACCTGGGCAAGGAGGTGGACCGCGAAAGATGGTTTATGTCGCCTCAGACTGTAAACGCATACTACAACCCAACAACCAATGAGATCTGCTTCCCGGCAGCTATTCTCCAGCCTCCGTTCTATAATCCGACTGCTGATGATGCAGTGAATTATGGTGCAATCGGTGTGGTGATCGGACATGAGATGACCCACGGTTTCGATGATCAGGGACGTGAGTTCGACAAGGACGGAAACATGGCTAACTGGTGGACAGAGGCTGATGCTGCAGCGTTCAAGGAGCGCACAGACGTTCTTGTGGAGCAGTTCAACAAGATCGTGATCCTCCCTGCAAAGGACGGACAGCCTGCACTTATGGCAGACGGTGCTCTGTCTCTTGGCGAGAATATCGCTGACCAGGGTGGTCTCAGAGTTGCCTACACTGCACTCCAGAATACATTCAAGGCAAACGGTGAGCCGGAGCCGATTGATGGCTTTACAGCTGCTCAGCGTTTCTATATATCATATGCGACCATCTGGGGACAGAACATCCGCGACGAGGAGGCTGCGCGCCTGACAAAGGTGGACGTTCACTCTCTCGGCAAGAACCGCGTGAATGCAACCCTCCGCAATATCCAGACTTTCTACGATGCTTTCAACATCACCGACGGAGCAATGTTCCTTCCGGAAGAGGAAAGAGTGGTTATCTGGTAATTCCTGAAATCAATCAATATATTTTGAGGGTATCTTTGTGCTGAGATTCAATTCAGCCAAAGGTACCCTCATTACTACCCAGCACCCCTTCTCCTTGGAGTGATTATCCTGCAGCCAGGCCCTAAGCTGAGACCGGTCTGAATATTCTATTTTATTATTGGAATTTTAACGGACATGTAATCTTAGAATAGATCCAATGCCATTCTCCATCACGGCAGTAGGTTTTCCAGTCAATGAGATTGAAGACTCTATTGATTTCGTTAACTATCATTTCCTGCATATCAGCTGACAGACCGTCATATCCTCGCAAGGGCCTGACTGACCATTCGATTATTTTGCCTTCATTGCTGAATTTAGTTGCCTTTACCATAACGTGGGCGCGCTTATGGGGGGATTGAATTTTACTTAAGTCCAGGTTCTGCGATATCATGCTTCTGGCTTGCTCAATATCTACAGATCCCTGGGTCTTATTGAAATATGTCCTTGAAGAAACTACAACTCCATTCTCCACAATCAGCTCAGTTTCCTGCGTACAGACACTATCAAATCCATTATCAGCGACATATATGCATTCTCCGGTAGCACATATGAATGTTCCGGAAACCCACGAGGCGAAGACTCTGCCTTTCCTGTCCTTATACTGATCCAGCAGACCATTGAAGTCTGTGTGTTCCTT
>JAEIGA010012409.1_pt1 | contig 12940 bp, 17 predicted proteins | sample 9270691 | NCBI WGS metagenome assembly JAEIGA01 (sample SAMN17057246, study PRJNA624740) | gut metagenome | biome: biome; isolation source: fecal sample | host: Bos grunniens | place: China: Xizang | collected 2019 | reverse complement strand
GTGCGAACGGTATCGCCAGTAGTATTGATAACAATAACAGTAGTATCATAAACATAATACTTTATCCCTTTGAATATGTATGTATCAATTTTGTTGTATTGTGTAGAATCTAACACTATCGAGCTGTGGTGCTGCGTGTACTGTTTTCGACAACAACCAGGCAGCACACAACAGCTAAATAGCACTAACACTAATAATACTACAACTATGACTGCATTTTTGTTTCTATGTGTGATATGACTGGGCATTCGGATTTGTCTTTATATAGACGACAAGCAAAAGCCGTCTGTATAGCTTCGGTTTTTGTTCTATCTCGTTTTTCGAGTTTTTCAATTCGTGCTTCGAGTTTATCGTTGCGTGTTTCAGTGTCTTTCAGTTGATTTTGAAGCGTTGAAATTACGGCATTGAGATTTTTATATACAATGCCAATAGCAATAGCCAAGATACCAAAACCGCCTAATTTAACTAATGTATCAATACTTTCTATCATATTGCTATATGAGTAATTTGAATCATTGCAGCTCGATTTGTGCCACCGCCAGTAGTGTCGAATTTAACGTTAATACTTGTGTCGAATATTACATTTGGCTCTAAATCGACGCTGTAATGTTGATTCTGTTGAATAACTATTGTGTCGTTAATAATGATAGGATTAGTGCCGTAATTTATCAACATCCAACTACCAAATTTTTCAGGATTGATAATTGTATTCTCCTTAATGATAAATTGCTTATGTTGCGCTCTGTATTCTGCCATAATTTAATCTCCTAATAATAATAGTGAAGCCAATAACAACAATTTACTATAATCTTTTTTAGGTTTATTCTCACTATAATCAGTTGATTCTTCACTGTTATCAATAATATTAACAGCTACTTTTTTTACCCAGAATGTTGCATTTGTGGTTTTGACTTCTAAATAAGCTCTTTTATTGTAATCTAAAGTTCTTCCAGTCCAATATCCTACTAAAGTGTTTTTCCCACGAAATTTGGCATATTTAACTGGTATTTTAGCTCTCAATAAATAGGTTTCTGTATATGTACATTTAACTCTTACTTCCATATTATTTTAAGAATTTAAGGATAACAAGTGCTGCTGCTAATAATAGAGATTTGTTGTTATGTGAATCTCCCTCACTATTGTTATATGTTGAATTAGACGTATTACTTAATTGTAAAGTTTCGTCAATAGGTGTATCGTCAATGTAATCATATACAATGCCAGTGCTTGTGATAAATGATACATCAGATTCTCGCACAAAACATCTTTGAGGAGTTTGTAATAATAATGTTTGACCTTTGCGTGATTTTTTTTGCTTGAACCAGTATTTAATATGTCCTGGCAATTTTTTGTGCATTGTCGCTTCTGGATGATTATATTGAACCAGCAAATTAGGTAATACCTCTATTTCTACATATTTCTCGTTGTCAACATAAGCATAAGTACCAGTAGTAAAACCTAACTTAGTATTTACTCCAACATCAATACCAGTAACAAATTCAAATGCGCTGCCCTCTAATTTGGGATTCTTAATATCAACAAAACATATCTTAGATAGTGTATCGTTGTTAGGAGTATAAAAATTTATATCATTTTTTTTGCTCTTAACTTCTAAATCCGATAAATTATAGTTATTCTTTGCTTCCATTTTTCAATCGTTTTACTGGTGCTTTTTGTGCAGCGTCAATCCATTTTGGTGCACGCAATGCAATAAGCAACCCTAAACCAACTAATAATAAATTTTTCAAATTACCACCAATAGACGCTATTTGTTGAGTTATCTTTTGACGTGTGAGCAATCCTGCTGTCTCTTGTAATAACTGCCTATATTCTTCCTCTGTGAGCTTTGCTTGGAGTGTTTCAGTCAATTGTCTGCTATACTTCACGTCTTGCGCTGATTCTTCATAATATGCTTTATATGCAAAATATGCTGCTGTCGATAATGCACCAACAACTACTGCTGATATGCAAATAATAGCTGTTGCCGATAATGTAACTAAACCAATACCTGGATTTCTCATGAACGATTCAAGCTCTGAACCAAATTCAGAATAACCCTCTGGATAACCCTCTGATTGTGCCGATAGTAGCTCGTCGTTCTTTAGTGCTTCATTGCGCTGCTCCAATCTGTACTGCAAGTTGTAGAGTGTTTGACGCTGTTGTTTTGTCAATTTGTTAGCGAATCTCGCACATAACAGATTGTTATTGAGTATGTATTGATTGTTGCGAATTATACCGTTAATTACGTCTTGCGCTTGACCTACAGTGATAGTCTTATTTATGCCTAAATACTCCCATGTTGTATTGTCTTGCGTCAATTGAATATAGGTGTCAGGTTGTTCGAGTGTTTGTAGATATAGTATATCTCCATTCATCCATACCCACCCAGTGAGAGTAAATATTACACTGACGCCATCATACTGCGCACCACCAGTCTGAACGCCATTTGGCTGTATGTACACAACTATTGCGCCATTCACACCTCTCACTCTGCCCCCTGCATATTCTGATAAAAAAACTCTATCCATATTATTTACTCAATAAAAAGTTACGTGCCATGTTATATGTTGCGTCTTTGGCTTCTGCCATTTCTACCATACGTCTAAGAAGTGGTAACCATTCAGGCTCTACTGCTGCAAATCTCTCTAATAGTGATTCGAGTTCTGCTGTAGCTTCGTCTTGTTCGTCGCTCTCTACTGTGGCAATTTCGATAGCTTCTTCGTCGTGCTGTAGCTGTTTTGCCACGCTTGCTGGTACTGGTACTTCCTCGCCTGGCATACCAGCTACAGCTACTTGTGGGAATATTTTAGGAATTACTTTGCCGATTCTATCAACAATGATACCGATTGTACTTGCTTTTTCAGCTCTATACTCTTTCTCTTTCTCTGCCAACTCTCTTTCTCTACGTTCTAAGTCTTTAGTCGCAAAATCTAATTTAACAGCATCGACAGCGTTTTTAATTCGAGCTTCAACATCAATTTCATTCATACCGCTACTTGTTGGCTGTGGCATTTGCATCATAGAACCTACAGCTGGTGTAATCTCGTTAGAAAATTCAAAACAGAACGAACCTTTATTAGAGGCTGCGTTTTCTTTACCCTCAAGAATAAAGTAGCTACCATGATATAATCTCATGATTTCTTGCATGCGTGCTATATTGTCGTCAAAGCTACGTGAATCGTCGTATTTGAATACATAACTGTTTGCATCCTTTTTTGTACGGATATGCCAATACTTGCAGTCGTTTGCTCTTAGCAATTCGGGTATTTTATTAAATGTAGTCATAGTAGTAGTATTTTAGCGTTCGTATTCTGCTGTGAATGTTAGATATGCTGGTAGTGTTAGTGGTGCTTCGTTTTGAATCTCAGCTAACTCAATATATGAATTGTTGAAGTCAAAAACAATGTTAGCAAATTGAAGTTTACGATAGTTGTAGAGTTGATTGAGTAGTACAACTGGCATGCGCTCCCACAAAATATGCCCACCCCTTACAAGCGTGATATATCCGTATTTTTCAATATTTTGGTTGATGCCAGTATTACCCTGAGGAGTTACTGTTGGATATGATACAAGCAAGTTGCGAAAATTTTTATCGACCAAAATACGATTTTCGCCAAAATAAAATTTACGTAAAAACGTATCGTCGCTAATTTCCACCTCAAACGTATCATAGTTAGAAGCTGTATTTTTTGTAGCATTGATAGATACAGTATCTTCATAGAATACTGCTAATTGGAGAGTTTTACCAATAGTAGCATTATATTGTACATCGACATAACAATCAGGAATTGACAATATGCTGTTTATATTATCATATATACCCTCTGTCATTAACTGGCTCATATTAAAAGCACTATTTTGATAGAAAAATTTTTGACCATCTTTTGTTAAATTAACAGTCATATCTTCTAAATCTAAATTACCTATGGTGCTAATATTTTGAGACGATAAACTATTAGAAATAGGGTATACGTTCATCATAGGTATGATAGCTTGAATTTTCTTGCCATACAAAGTTCTATCGTCTGGTAGATTTATTTTACCTAATCTTTCTATAGGTAATTGAAGTAGTTTGAATCCTGAAAAAATCATATTATACAAAATAAAAAGTTAGAGTATAGTTGTTACTATCTGAAAAATTAAAAATACTTGAACGCTCCCAATCTACATCTACATAATTAAATATTATTGGATTGTTGCTTTGTTTCATCTGCGCTCCAGCACCTAAACCAGCAAACCTTAATGATAGAGTAGATAATATATTAGAATTTAATTGTTCAAAACATCTGCCTTTTTTATCGTATAGAGTAAACCATAATTCATTTAATTGGTGTAAATTAGAAAAATCAATTCTAACTAATTTACCTAAACTATTATCATTGATATAGTCCGATAGTTTTTCAATGATATTTTTTCGCTGTGTAATATTAGGAATAGTAATAGTTTTTACATTTTTGAAGTCTGTATAAGGCTCTGCATATACATCGTCATACGTAATATACATTATTATTTCTTCAGCATTTTTATATAAATCAGCATTTAATATGTTTATGTAAGAATTTTCCCAATCAATATAGTCATTTACATAACATTTTGTGCTATTTTGATTTGCTAACAAAAATTCAAGAGGGATATTATTAAATATAATTTCGCCAGCTTTGTTTTTTAGTGTGATTGTAATATTTTTATACTCTGTGTAGCTGATTAACTGTTTATGAGTATATGGGTCTATAGCTGGAGTACTTTCTCCACCTCTGCCAGCTAATACTAATATTCTACCAACCTTTTTGCCCTCAAAATTTGTGTTTTTAGGTAGATAGTAGATTTTCTCCCCAGTTAGTGGTATTCTTACTATATCTAAGTTGTTTGTAAATAACATATCTTTATATTTTTAGATTTGTGAATATAGGCTGAACCAACAGCCTATACCCTTAAAAAAACTTATACTCTTGTCTTAGTCCTCGAATAGACTTACTTTAGGTACATTAGCACCACTAACTACGAGTACACCTGCCATGTAGAAATACAAGAACGGTTTACGTGCTGTAGATGCTTCAGTTGGAGCTGCTGCTGCTGCGACAGCGAATGAGCTACCATTTGCAGGGAAATTAACTTTAATGTCGATTGCTTCAGTACCTGCAAAATAATAGTTAGGCACATCTTGATACAACACGTCATCAAGTTTGAATTCTGGTTGAATGCCTGAATCAACGAACGCTGTACCATTATAAATGCCTATTGGCTGTGTCTCTGGTACGTGTTTGAAATTTAGCATTGGGAATGATTTATTGACTTCTGTTTGACCAAATGAGATAGTAAGCAAACCATTGTAGAGAGCTTCAATATCTTCAGTCATAAAACCAAACGGATGTTGTACACCAGCCTTAGGTGCGTATGGGTACATCGGTGCTTTACCTTTTGGATTACCTGCTTCGTCTACTTCCTCAAATGCAATAAAGCATTGCATACCATAAGGAATAAACAAGTCGTTACGTTTCAATGTAATATCAGAGAGATAACGACGGCTGTTTGATTCGAGAATATTGAAATCGTATTGACCGTTACCGTCAATCAACGGCATAGCTACACGAATCACAGATTCTTGTGGTGTGATACCATTTTTACGACACCATTTTTGTACCGATTGCCATTTTTTAGCTTTAAGATTTTGATTCATTTTATTCTATGTTTTAGAGTTATACATTTAATTATTTAACGCCTGAATCTCCTACAAGTGGTGCTTTTTCAGTGCCAGCTACGAATTTTTTGTAAGCTGGGAAACGACCTGATTTTACCATTGGTACACCCGCTGCTGCTGGAGGTGGAGTTTCTTCGAGCAAACCAGATACAATGTTATTAGCACCGATAGCAATGAGTGAATCACCGATAGTATCTACCATTTGATTACCTTTAACGATAGCTGGTAGTGCAGCTCCCAATGCTACCTTTACATAGTTCTCATACCCTGCGATAGTAGTGCCGAGCATAGGTACAACATATTTATCCCATGCAGCCGATGCAGCACCGCCAATAAGTCCGCCAGTCAATCGACCTGCAAGACCTTTACTAAGATTGAATTTCTTTGCCATTTTCTTACTTTATTAGATTGTTAATTACTTGCGTCGTACAGCTGCAATTTTTTTGCTAAGTGCTTCTGATTTTTTACGTTCAGCTTCACGTTTTGCATTTTCTTTGTCGATTTCTTTACAGCGTGCCAAATAACGCTCTTTTACCTCAATAGATGCACTTTTTTTTGGTGCTTTTGGGTACTTTTTCAATGTGAATTTTGCCATTGTTCTTTTTTTTAAGTGTGAATATTAAGAGTTGTTATTTATTATCTTCGTTAGAAGTTACAAGCATATATCCTGCTACGCCTAAGAGTAGAATAGGTAGTATATTGTTTGTTGAATTTTGTGTTGTGTTCTGAGTAACACCATACCAGCCGTCTGATTGATAAGATGCAATATTTTTAGCTTCTCTTACACCGAATAAACTACCAATAAGATTGATAATAGCCATAATAATGTTATTCCAGTTAATATTATTAGCCCACATATTACGACTATTAGGGTCGTTTGTTGGTGTAGCACCTTTTTTCCAAGTACCAGTAGTTTTGTCATAGTATGATACTTGTTTACCGTTTTTCAAGTTGTATCGACCGATAGGGTCTCCATCAACAGTATCTAATACAGTAGCATAGTTGTTTTGATTTTTGCCTACTGGATAACCAGTATTGCTATCAATAGCACCAATACCACAAATACCAGAAATACTATTATTGGTAACTTGTTTGATTGAATAGACGTTTTTACCGTTTGCCACATCAAGTAACACTTCTCCAGGAGTTTTACCATATACGGCAACAATTTCGTCTCCAATAGCCTTTTTAAGTTCATCATAACTATACTTAGATAGTTGAGCTGCTTTTGTAACATAAGCAATTTGATTTTGTCGTTTTTTGAGAATAACTGGAGCATTACTAAACACTTCTCTTGCTGCATCGTCAGCAATGAATATGTAGAGAAAATTACTACAGTTATCTTTGAATGATTGAATTAAGTTTGCCATATTTTATTTATTTTTTTTCTTCAAAAATGCAAATAATATCAGTGCTATTGCACCATATTTAATTATTGAGTTATTGCCTACGGTATTATTTTGAATTTTATCTGTTGATAAATCGTAATAGTCAGGTGTTCCTGACGGATAGTTATCTGGAGACTGCATCGACTGACCACACAATTGTATAATACCCTCAATAACTGCGATAATAATTGTTACTATTCCAGATATGATTGCAGCCCATGTAGCTGGGTCTATAACGCCTACTTTAGTTTTTTTCTGACCATCTATAGTTTGTTGTATAAATTGCTCCGGTGTTAAACCCTGCTTTTTCAAAAAACCACTTCGTAAATTGTTATAGATAGTTTGTTTGTCTAAGATTTTGTTAGCATTTGCCACCCATGAATCAAATAACGCTTTTTCGATTTTGTATTTTTTATAGATAGCTGGATATAGAGACTTGTTTTTACGTACCCACTCCTCGCCTAAATAGAGATACAAGAAATAAGGTGCTGACTTCTGCATATCTGCTAATAGTGCGTTTTTTGCTTCCTCTCTGCTACCGATACCGATTTTGTTTTTGTAATTGTCAATATCAGTTTGAGATAAGCCGTTGTAGTCTTTACTTGCTATCTGTGTTTGCCACCAATCTACATATACGCCCGAATTTGATAGAGTAGTGTTGTCTAACAACTTATTTATAGCCAATTCAATCAATATACCCAAATTAGCTGTTCTGCTCTCCTCGTCAATCGTTGCAAGCGTAAACATGTTGTTATCTTCCATCGTTTGAATCACTCTACCTGCACGCTTCATCAACTCCTCATAACCTTTAGCTCGTTGATAGAGATTGTAAGCTACTACAACTCTGTCTAATTGATTGAGATACTCTCTGCTCTCAGGATAGATATTGAGATAGGTGTTTAGGTAATCGAGTTCTGAGAATAGGTAGTTTTCTGCTATAGTGTTATCCCAAAAATAGGTATCTGCCATGTAAGGAGTATAAATATCCTCTGTGGCTCCAATTCCTGATAGTCGTGATATTTGTGTTGTGTTCATGTCTTTTTTATAAGTGTATTGAGAAGCGTAATTGAATACTGGACCTCCGTCGATACGTTCTACTGGGTCAATAATAATTCCACTCTCTGTTACTGTATATACGTGTGTGATTTGATTGTTTTTGCTGAATGATACAAACCTAAAAAAACATGGTATTCCAAGATTATTGAGCAGTGAAGCTGATAGAATCGCCATACTTTTGCAGTCGCCCTCTCCGTCGTGGAGTAGTCTTGCTGGCGTTCTTATCCACTGTACACCGTCAGGGTCCTCATTGTAGTTTACATTTTCAACTATAAAATCAAACACCGCTCTACAAGTTTCTTCCTCTGTTCCTCGTCTCAATGATTCAGCCAAATCTGCTGTTGTGTGCCATGTGTCTTGATAAGTGTTCAGTACCTCGTTAATAATATCTTTAGTCGTTCCACGACGCTTTTTTATGGTATTTCTGCCGTCTATCTGTAACATGATTTATTGTGCTGCTAATTGTGGTACTAAATCTTCTGCGAAGAATACTACTGAGAACGGATAATAACTATTATCAACTGATACGTTACCATTCAAACCAATAGTCCAATTATCGAACATACCTGAGTTTAGTTGTTCTACAAGTTTATTGACTGTTTCAGTATTGTTAATAGTTACTTGTATGTTAAGTGTAGTAACTTGTTGACTATATACTTTTCGGTTGATTTGCTGGTTGATTGTTGCGATTTGCTCTCCGTTGAACGCCAGGTTGAATTTAATAGCCCACAAAGTAAGAGTGTGTAGTGTTGGATTTTTAATAGCTATTTGTAGGTTGAGAGTTGTAGTCTCTTTAGATAATGTTACTATCTGTATGCCTACAAGTTTGAATCCGAGATTGATTATAGTATTAGCCGTTCTCCCCCATAATATCCAGAGTGCTGCGCCAATTCCTAACCACCAATATATTTTATCGTTCTTTGCCATGATAATTTAAAAAAACAGACTACTTACATATGTAAATAGTCTGCCAACTATGAAAAAACCTTTTCTTATGTGTGAAACCATCTACACTAAATTCACTGCAAATTTAGTGCACTTTTCATCGAAAAGCAAGTAAATTATAGTTACCTTGAATATATTGAATATTTTGTATATATTATTCGATTATTCGAGTTTTATACCATAATATATACAAAATTCCTCAGCTGTTACAATCTGTTGCTGTTGCTTGTTAAGATACTGTTTTACCTGATGTATGTATCTACTGGCTGTCGCCTGGCTGATACCACCTATTAGCTGCATCGCTAATTTACACGTCATTTTTTCATTTTTAGCTACCATAAATAAGACCGATTTTATTTTGATTTTGTAGGGTAAGTATAATTACCGCAAAGTTAGTATATTTTTATATGATTTGCAATAGTTTAAGCAAAAATCTTACCAAAATATTATAGAGTTAATATTAAATTAAAATAGATGTATTTTTGAGTTACATATAAAATGCCTTAGAGTAGGGTATATATACCACTATAAAAACACATATTTTTCACTATAAAAAATCAATATTTTTTCTGTTGAAATTTTTTATAAAAATTTTCGTTTTCGTGTGCAGTTGTGCAGTTAATTAGGTTAAGTAATTGTAATATAATATTTTATTTACTGCATACTCACTATAAGAGTGTGCAGTAAACTGCATCGTTATGCAGTAGAAAAATAGTCGAGTGTGCAGTAAATCAAACAAAGTGTGCAGTAAATCAAACAAAGTGTGCAGTAAATATGCGGTAGTGTACAGTAGATTTTTTTGATTAAATTATTGATAAATAATATTTTAATATATTTTTTACTGCATAACCGCATGAAATTTAGAAAAACATTTTGTAAAATAAAATTTGTTATTTAGTCTTATTCTACCTAACTTGCCTTAAATTGTTCAGTTCAGGGCATAAAAAAAAGCACCCTGATTTAGGGTGCTTGTTATATATTATATCGTGTTGTTAGAATGTCAATGTAAATCCTATTCCATTAGTTGTTGTTCCAAAGTTGATTGTAGCTACTTCTTTTTTGCTACATCTTTGATTATATATATCCATAGCTTTATTATTTTGTTTCACAGATACACAAGCAAAAGGAATACAAGCTATATCAGCAATTAAACCAGTAATCAAAAAACTTAAACCAGTTCCAATATCTCCTATACATGCAAGACTACCTCCAAGTGTACATCCTAACCCAGCACCTAATAAAGTCCATGCAACTGTACTTGTAGTATTTGCTTTTTTGTACATTAAGTAAGCGTCGTAACAATTATTGGCATAAAACTCTTTTATATTTTCTTTTGCTATTATCTTACCATCACACATATAATCTCCATCCTCTAATCTGACTAAAGATAAGCTACCAGTACCAACTACATAATTATTAGATTCTGTTTTTGCTATAACTGTATTTTGTTTTTTTTCTACTACCTTTGGAGTTTCTTTTTTTATTGTATCTACAGTAGCCACATCTTTTTTTTCAGTTTCTAAATTAAATGCTTCTACCTCTCCGTTGCCCCACATGATAGCAGCTATATTACTCTTTGCTTCGTGTATATCTGGACCATCCTGGTAGCTCCATTTTTTGTACTTCACTGTTGTTGGTGTTACTTCAATAATCTTCGCTTCGATTCGTTTTGAATCTTTTGTAATAATAATATCTTGTGCCATAAGTATAGATACACAAAATATCAGTGTTAAGAGTGTAAATGCTTTTTTCATATTGTTAAGGTTTTATGTTAATACTACTGCAAAGGTAGTATATTTTTTCAACCTACACAATATTTCTTAAATTATTTTTTTTAGCGTTGGCTGTAGCTCTTGTTGCTGCAGTCGGGAATGTAACAAATATATCGTCTGTAGAGCGCATCTCTACAAAGTCGATATTTTTGTAATTAAAGTATTTCTTCGTCCAAGCTGTAAGTGTTGCTGGACGCATCGTTGAGAACGACGGATATTTTTCAAAAAATGATTCCCATAATGATTTTTTACTATATCGTTGTTCAGTTTTATTTTTATGGTCTATTACAGAATCAAGCCAGTAGATAAAATCTTCGTTGGTAGATTCTAATAACTCTCTAATTCTATATTCTGAGTTATTAACAATCTTTACACCATCAGCTAAATACACCTGAATACACCTACACATAAACGAATAAAAACAAATCCAGTCTTGACTGCTCCAACTACTTTCAAAAAAGCGTCTGCCGTATTTATCCTCTGGTGTGTAGTTCGCACCGTAATAGTTAGCCAGCTCGAAGATATACACACGGCGCATCTTGCTACTCTCGCTTGTGATATTGAGCGTGTGGTTTACAGAAATCATCATTTTAATCATCTTCTTAATTGGTTTCACTTGATATGGTTTGCGGATAGTCGCTCCGTCGGTAATATCACAAAATAGTTGCTCAAAATCTGCACCTTTGTATAAATCTTCAATATGAATAAGTTGAGTAGATAGGTCAGCCAGTGCATAGCGTGTATTGCTCTTTAGGTCAATATCTTTGCCATTGATAGCACAGTAACGATTATCTGTATTAGTCTTATTGAGCATACAGCTGAGTGCTTTACCCAACAAACCTTTACCAGTACCACCAGCCGATACGCCTATTTCGTCGTTGCTTGCGTCAGTGAGTAGTACAGCTTTGTTAGTACACTCATGATTATCGTGCATCAAGTAGCCTAACATTGACATGAGAGAGAGTTTGCGTTGAGGGTCGTTAGCGCATATATCATTAACGAAATGCTCAAAATCTCCCTCTACTGGAGTATAAACAAAATCATGCTCCAATATACCATTATCCCACACATAGCCGTTGAAGTCTTGCATAGCTGAATATGGTATAGGTTGCACACCATCAGCCGACACTACTACAGCAGTATTTCTAAAAAACAAATATTTTTTTGCTCTATCATCCTTTAGTAGTTCTATTGGCTGGTCAGGGCGTAAACGCTTAAACATTTCCTCTGAGAGATAATTTTGTATATTCTGATATAGTTTCGACAATAAATACTCAGCAGTAATTCTTGTCTCACGTTCTGTATCGTCAGTAACAATCTTATCTTCTCTCGTTGGTAGTGCTTTAACATAATCTTCAAACGCATCTTTTATCCAGTCAGGAGTAGATAAAGATATACGACCGTCGTCGATTTTTACGAATTGGCTACCACCATCAGGAGTATCATAGCGAAAATATCCCATAGATTTAATTTTACGCATGATTTTGAGCTTATCTAAGCGGACAGTAAGTTTATCACGTTTATCACGTTCAAGCTCGTAAAAATCGTGTAATTTTAGTATTTCGTCGTTACTCATATTGCTAATTCATTATAGAATAAATCTTGCCACCATTCATCGTCGTTTAGCACCTCATCAGGCATATTAAATAAATTCTCTATTAAATAGCCTAATTTAGTAGGCTTTTTCGGTTTTTCAATAGCTGCTATTTTTGGCTTTTCTAAAACAACTATACCATCTTTTGTTATAGTTGATTTAATATTTATTGGTTGTGGTATTAGTTTTTTGTGTAGTTCTTTGATATTATTGATATACTTATGTATGTATAGTTGATAACTATTGCGTAATACTTGTTCTATTTCTTCGTCTTTATTGCAAAAACTAAAACAGTTGCCGTATTTGTTTTTGAATAGTTTTTTTATTTCTTCGAATCTATCTAATAGTTTATTATTAGTTGTTACTAATATCTGTTCGGTTATTGGCAACTCTTTAATTTTATGATAGTAGATATTCCTTAGAATTTCGATATAAGAAAAATTACCTACAATATTATCTATTTTTCGCTCAAAATGTTCTACCAGTT
>JAEIGA010012408.1_pt1 | contig 12940 bp, 12 predicted proteins | sample 9270691 | NCBI WGS metagenome assembly JAEIGA01 (sample SAMN17057246, study PRJNA624740) | gut metagenome | biome: biome; isolation source: fecal sample | host: Bos grunniens | place: China: Xizang | collected 2019 | reverse complement strand
TCTTGCTGAACATATTTACCCTCACAGAGTATTTGTCCCATCAGTGTTTGGGCAAAAACATCTCCGTGACGTGCTCTGTCAAATATTTGGTCTATTGCATCTTTGGTCATAATCGTTATATATATATACTTAATGAGGAGAAACATATTAAATTTCTCTCATAAAAGGTACGTGAAATTTTCTTATTTCGTCGATTTCCTAGCTGAAGCCATATATGCTTCTGCTTCTTTATAGTAGGGCTTGGAACGACTCATATGATCATTGTAAGCAGTTTTATCCCCACGCCGCAAAGCTTCATTGGCACGCTTTACATGCCAATCGCCATGTTCTTTCCTGTCTTTAGCCTGCTTGAGGTTCCATGCTCTATCGTTTACAAAAATACCCATAATTTGTCTATCTTAGAAATTAAAACCCAGTTCTTTGCCTCGTCTGCGCCACTCTTCGTCATCTTTTTCAAATTTGTCAAGCATTTGCTCGGTATTTGAAATAAACGAATCTGTTTTACCGAATAATGCTGCAGTTCTCAAACGTAATTCTATGCGTTGGCGTACAAACGTTAATTCATTTGATGTTGCTCCAATTACACGAGCTACCTTCTCAACACAACTATTAGTTGCCTCTAGTTTGACACCACAACTATCAATCAAACGATCAAGTTGCTTTTGTCTGTCTGATAAATTATTCCAAGCCATGAGAGTAAGAAAAGGCCCTTTCAACTATAAGCTTAAATACAGAATGAAAGAGCCAATTTATTCATTATGATTTTACTTCTTTATCTTTTTTATCATCACTTGATACCTCTAAATCAGGGGTTATTGGAAGATTCTCGGAAATGTTATTTTCATTTGATGTTTCAGTTTTTTCTGATGATTCTTCTGGTATTTCTATATCGTTTTTAATTTCATCAAATTCATTAATAGGCTTAGGCTGTTCCTTAACCTGTTTTTGTAATCTTTGTATAGCCAGTGTAACTTCATCTAATTCTTCTGAATTTAATGGCATTATTGGAGCTCTTCTAGTACATTCTGCCATATATGCAAAAGCTGCTTCTGGCTCGCGGCGTATCCAATCAAGCATAAGTATTGCTCTTATAGGCTTCATGCCATCCTTTTCCACAAGTTCTTCATAACTAACGCCATTAATGGTAATAACAGGAGTTTTCCCCGATATCACAGTTTCTACTGCTAATAAAAGTTCTTTGGGAAGTTTTCTTAGTCTGTAAATTGTACGTAAGGTGTCAATAACATCTAACTCCTCAACTTCTTTAAGGTAGTTATAAATCTTTATGTATTCAATTACTTTCATATTTTTAACTATTATATTTAACAAAATCTTCTACAGTATACTCTCCTTTTATCAGTGCCTCAAATCCGAATGCATCTCTTTCTAGTGGTTGTTTTCGATACAATTCATCTGATATATATGGAGAAACATAATTTTTAAAATTATGTGCCCATTCTAATAATGTTTCTGGAGTGTATCCATAATCCTTCTTGCCTGTAACAGCTGCCCATTGTCTTGCATGAATCAATTCATGAAATACAGTATATACTTGTTCTTCTACTAAAGCCATATTGTCACAAGTAATCATATAAGCATTTAAATTCAGAGAATTTTCATCTCTATTAAAATAACCACACGTTCTTCCCATTTCACTATCCAATTGGTAGAAGTCAACCTTATCAACATCAACATCTAAAATATGTGATGCTTCTTTAACAACTTCTTTAATCGTTTGGATTCGTTCTTCTGGTGTCTGATTTCTCATGGTTTCTTTAATTCCTCGACGAAATTTTCTGTCTAAGAAATCTTTGGTCTGCGTTGCAATCTTTTGGTCAGGTTTCGTCGGTACATACCCAGGATGTTTAGAACGTATTTTATACTCCTTAATTTTTTCTTTAACTGTTGTTTTTACGTTGTTATAAGTTTCAACAATTTTGGTTTTTACCTCATTGTACTTTCGTTCAGCCCGTTCTGCCCAGGTTTCTACACGTTCGCTGACGTTGTTTATTATTTTACGTCCAGCTTCTTTTACTTCTTGCCATGTCTCTTTGAGTTTATTCCCAACGGATTTGGCTTTCTCTTTTAATGATGACCACCAACTCATAATTTATTTTTCTTTAAGTTTCATTTTATTTATTGTTTGTTTTATTTGCATTAGAATAGAATCATCAGCAATATCTTTCGTTAAATACTGAATTTCATGTCCACAACATTCAACATTTGTATGAATAATACCATTTTTGTCTCTGTTTACATGAAAATTCACCTCCGTACCTTTGGGTAAATTAGGGGGTAGTTTGAAAGATTTATACATTAGAGGGTTTGTACATTCGTATACAATTTCATCATCAATGCTGTCATTTTCTATAATGACAACATCAACAACAGACTGATTATCTCTACGAGTTGTTAGTGTGAAGCTCCTGTCATTTACGATACAAGGATCATCTAAATAAACTAAGTTCAAAACCACTTTTTGTTGACCTCTCATTGCTTGAAAACCATATGACCTCGTTACTTTATCTTCAACTTTAATAGTATCCTTGTTATTCGCAAGTAGAGTTTTAGCGTACATTGCAGCACCTTTTGCTATTGCGAAATCTGGATCAGATAATGAAATCCAATCCTCCAATAATCTATTATTTGATATTCTGTGGACAAACATCTTTTCAAGCGTCTTTATTATCATAGGCATTCTAGATGAACCGCCAACAAGAACAAATCTATCAATTGGTGCATTATTTGTATTCTCAATGGCTTTTTCTACTATTTTTACAGCTCGTTGTACGAGACCTGAGCAAATATTCTCAAATTCTGATCTACGAATATCTATAAACTTATTCACATCTGATGTCTTAATCTCGAAAGAGGTCTCAAATTTTTCTGATAAATCAATTTTTCGATTTTCAGCCTCAAGCATTAACTGAGCCCAAATCCGTCCATGTTTATTAATTGTACTTGGATCAATATTGACTTTTCTTAATACATGACAAACTAAAGCCTCGTCCCAATCCTTTCCCCCCAAATGATCATCACCTGCGGGAGTTCCTAAAACCACATATGAGTTTTTTGCGTTCTTCTCATATTTGACCACACTGACATCTAGTGTTCCACCACCAAGGTCAAAAACAAGTATTGTCTCTTCTGGTTTTATATTATATGCTATAGCAGCAGCTGTAGGTTCTTGTAATAAACCAATAACGTCTATTCCTGCTAATTCAGCAGATGTTTTCGTTTTTTCTCTTTGTACATCATTGAATGAAGCTGGTATCGTTATGACTGCTTTTGAGCACTTGTCTTCATGATATGTTTCAACGAGTTCTTTATTTGCATTGTAAAACATATGCCTTAAAATACAAGCAGAAGGTTCCATTGGAGAAACTTTTCTAAGGATACCATCTATATTGAGCATTTTATCACAATACTCCTTATTCATTTCTCTTTTAACAGAATCAATAGCTTTATCTTCATGAACAAGCAAGTCATTCTTTGCAGCTTGACCAACAAAGGGAGTTCCGTCATCTCGAAATGAAACGACAGAAGGAACCATCGGCTTGTTTTGTCGCTGAAATGTGATTACGTCTATATGACTTCTATCATCAATTCTAGCAACACAAGAATATGTCGTACCTAAATCTATGCCTAAAAGACTCATACAAATTAATTATATAAAACAACACTCTCTTCTTTGTATAGAAATTTTTGCTCACCAGAATTTACACGTGGTATTGTCCAATATATTGCTGGAGAAACAGAATAAGCGACACATCCCTTTAATAGTTCATTTTCGGTATCAATAAATTCTCCAGGGAATGTTACCATAGTTTCCTCATCATAAATAGTTCCTGCTTCAGAATAAATACACTGCACATTAAATCTATTATTTAAAGCTCTTTCAACCAACTTGATGTCATAACGAATAGAATTTTTAACTTCCTCCGATAAATTAGTTGTGGAATGAAGTCTGGTACACATGCTGTTGAGAATTTCAATTAAAGCATCTAACCCCAAACGTTGTACTGATTTCAAATAAAAATCATTTCGATATGCAGACAGCTCACTCTTTAACTCATTGTATAAAGAACATTCTTCCGAAGCCTTATTTATATGTTCATGTATAGCATTGACTGTTTCCTTTAATTCACTCAATGTCTCGTTTATTATTTGCAAATCTGTGTTGTTATTTTCAACATGTTCATCTTCTTGCACAGATGTGAATTCAATAATTTTTTTACAAAATTCATCCATGGACATGAAATCACATGTCTCATCCAGTTTACCACCAATAAAGACATGAGTACCTACTTTCTCATGGCATTTTATATATGCATCATTATCCTCATTATATGGACAAAATCTCATACTCTTGTCGATAAACCAGAGAGTAATGTTCCCCTTTGCATAATTTCGTGTAAAGATCTCATACCATCCTCTTATACACTTATCTTCACACTGAGAGAGAATATCTGCCTGTGAAGATATTAAATATACATCAAACTCATCATAGTTGTTTAAAAACGTATAATCACTATATGAGAACGACTCTATGAAGTTTTTACCATCATATATGAAAGCAACCTCTGCAAAATCATTTAAAAAAATATGTTTCATATTTCATTAGTTATAATTATCTAAGACCGTGATTTTAAGACTACCTAATACCAAAGAATCTCTATATTCTATAGAACCATTCTTAAAATTTTTATTAGACCCTTTAACAAATCCATTTGCATCTGCAAGCACTTTAAACTTAAGTCCATTAGTTCTAGTTCCTTCAATACAAAAATGTTTGCTAACAAGTAAACGTTCTGATGTTACAATAAATTGAAAATTTTGATCATTAGGGTATGAACCTGAACCAAAATAATTCTCACCTTCGTATAAGATGTATACACTATGTTCTTGGTTGTCATCAGAAATCAATAGAAACCCTATTATAGGTTTGCCCTCTATAGTTTTTTTCCCTTGAAGCGAATCAACGAATCCTCCAAAAAGGCGGAACTCTTTTATTTCTTTCTCAATTTCGTTTGAGTGTTCTTTCTTAAAGTTGGAAATAAATTGTAATGCATCTACTTTATTTATGTGTTGTAGAGCTTCAAATACACGTAGTGTTGCTATATGCGGGTATAGAGATACCCAATCTTTATGTAACTGAGTCTCTAGTAAATTAGCTTCGTCATCACGTCTATGATGATTCTTTAACCACGTTACAATCTTCATGCACTGTAAATCTTGCTTAAAAGATTTCCAGTCATTATGAATTAGATCAATTATTTCGCTTATCTGCGTATTTTCTGTAAATTTCATTATGATGCTGATATATAACCTTTGGATTTATATTCTGAAATAACCTCAAGAGGAGATTTCGATTTCAATTTTATATTTAGTAATTCTTTTATTTCTGATTCATTAGGAAGATTTTTTTTACCGGCATTGAGCTTGAAGTTTAACAAAAGTTCATCCAGTTCATTCTTTCTGGTTTCTTGTTCTGCTGACACTTTGTTGTCCGATATGGATTTTACAAACTTTATTAATGTTGATAGTTGAACTCTATTATTCTCTGATAGATTCCAGTCATCATTAAATGCCTGCACTATTAAACTATCTATCTCAGCTCCGCTAAAAAATGAATCTGCTAATTGTTTTGATAAGTTCTCGATAGATTGGTTATCAGTAATTTCACCCGTTATGGATATTATGGTCTTGTTACCATCTGCTAAATATAGTCCGTATTTTTTCAAACATTTTTGTAGAATTTCTTTTGCTCCTTTTTTGTCGGGGTATGATAAATAAAATATTTCGTCCCATCTTCCCTTTCGCAAAAATTCGGGCCTAAGACTATTTAAATCATTTGCAGTCGCAACTAAATACACCAAACTCTTCCGTTCCTGCATCCACGTCAAGAAATATCCGACCATTCTTGTTACAGTAATGTCGTTATCTTGGTTGTTATTACCAAATCCAGCAAATGCTTTTTCTATTTCATCTATCCATAAAACACATGGTTGAGCAGCCTCTGCTATACGAATAGCCTCAATCAGATTATGTTCGCTTTGACCAACATATTGCCCCATTAATCGTCCAATATCCAAACGTAATAATGGCTTTTCAAATATTGCTGCAACTGATTTTACTGTTTCTGATTTGCCACATCCTGGAGGTCCAACCAACAATACCCCTTTAGGTTTGGGTAAGTTAGATGGATAATAAGCTAAGTTGTTAATTATAATTTGTTGTTTTTCTATGAAATGTTTAAGATTATTGATGTTCCCAATTCTTTCTTTTTGGTCTTCTGCTAAGTCAATAACTTCTAGCATATTGGAGTTGTTGACAAGTTGACGTTTCTCACGTAAAATATGTTCTGCTAATGTTTTTCCTGCATAATGAGGATTTATAAACTCTTCTAGCTTCTGTATCGATTTTAATACTTTACGGATGTCATACATCTGCATACCCAGCAAGGCTCCAACAAGAACTTTTCGATTTTTCTTAAAACTAGCCTCGCTCTCCATAAATGTGTTACCGAATGTATATCCGTTATACGAATAGGGCTTATTGGGCCGCCACATTAACTCTTCTACTGTTATGTCCGATAAACCTAACTCTGCTTCAATATCTTCAGCATCTGGCAATGGTAGGTTTATCACCGTAAGTAATTTGCTTACTTCTGGAGGTAATAGGGTAATAGGTATATTTGAGACAAATATGATTGTTTTACAATCATCATATATTCCTCTTTCATATTTTTCAACAAAAGTCTGTAAATATAGTTGAGTGTCTTTGTTTGATAAATTTTCATGCATATTCTTAAACAGGAATAACTTGTAATCCTGTCTTAAAACACGTCTATCTCTACCTTCTTCTGGTGCCGGGATTGGAGTAACAACCTCTTTTAGAATATCATTTAAGCAGTCATTTGATTCTGTTGGTTGTTTGGTTTTAAAATCACAGATAGTTTGATTTGCATATGATTCAAAAACAACCTCTGCACCAAAATTAAAATATCTTTTTCCTTTTTTCTCAGATAAAATATCTTCAATAATTTCATCAATATATGAAAAATGAAAATGAGGTATATATATAATTGGAACTGTTTGTATTGCAGCTACAAGACTGTCTTTAAATTGTTGGATCATAATGATAAATTTAAGATTCTGATAAATAGAACAATACAAATGCCGGGATTAGTGATGTTGCGCATATTGCCATATAATATATCCACATAATTACATCAGCAAAAAAACCTTTTGATTCTTCTAATACAACATTCCAAAAGTCCTTATAAAGCACCCCAATATAATATCCAATTGCCATAATACATACCATTAACGAGAGTACAATAGACCAAGTTTGAATACCCAATAGAATTAGTGTACCAGACAATATCAGTTCGAACAAAAAGATTAGGCCAGCACTTTTAAGTGGCATTGAGAAGCATTCCTTAGATGGCATCTTGAATCTCAAGAAATAGCCAATAAAATCACCTTGAATTTCAGTTTTCATAACCTATTTATTTATATGATTTTACACTGTTATTTGTTATGTTTCGAATAAATCTGACAATATCTGATACTACTAAAACAGGAGAAGTAATTAGCAATATCCATCCCCAATCGTATATCGATAGAGGTGCTACATTAAACATTCTACCCGCATATGTAACAATCAGTATCTGTCCCACCAATATAACCAATACAATCCACAAGAAACCTGCACTATATGACTCTTTGACTTCTTTAGAATTGGTAAACATTCCAGCAATATCTTGTATAAGGCTTCGGTCTGTACGGAAATATTTTGCATTAAACAGATTCCAGAATTGTATCATAACAAATATCGAGAAGAACACGCCTAGTTCATATCCACTTAGATGAACTTTAACCTTTTCCATATTTGCGAAGTCCGATACGAACAATCTTGCAGAATCCCATGAAATCAAGTCGTGAACAGAACTTATATTTGTATGCCATAACAACTGCCACAAGCCTGCTAATACAACAAAGAACAACAGTCCTGCTCCAAGTATTCTGTATATCATTGACTTATCTATAATATGGCTACCCGGATTACGAGGTTTGTCATATAACACCGTCTTATCTGCAGGTAATGATGATAAAGCCATTGCTGCAAATGTATCCATAATAAGGTTGACCCAAAGCATTTGAGTAACGGTCAATGGAGAATCCAGACCTATAAATGAACCCAAAAGGACGATTAAACAAGCACAGACATTGATGGTCATCTGGAAAATGATAAAGCGACGAATATTCAAGTACAACGAACGCCCCCACATTATCGCCTTATTTATACTCGAAAAAGAGTTGTCAATAATTGTAATATCACTTGCTTCTTTTGCTCTTGATGTTCCATCTCCCATAGATAGACCTACTTGTGCTTTACTCAATGCAGGTGCATCATTGGTTCCATCTCCGGTTACAGCGACAACATGACCTATAGATTGTAACAACATAACGAGTCGAGCTTTATCATCAGGGCGAGCTCGTGAAATTATCTTAAAGCTTTCGTTGCGCAATAATTCTTTTGCGTCAGCATCGCTCATTGCTGCGAACTCTGGACCTGTGATAGTCTGCATTTCATCACCTTCGCTTAACAAACCTATTTGACGACCTATTTCATTCGCTGTACCAGGAGTATCTCCTGTTACAATGATGATTCGCACCCCTGCATTGTCTTTACAAATATGAATAGCCTCTTTTACATCTTCGCGTATAGGATCGGCAATTCCGACTACACCGAGGAATATTACTTTGGATGAATCATTTTCCTCCACGCGCTGATAAGCAAAACCAAGTGTACGCATTGCCTTACTTTGGTATTGCTGCAAAGTATGTTCAATATGCTCTTTTGTTTGATTGCCAGCAATCAAGTCACACATTCCTAAAACAATCTCAGGTGCTCCCTTAATAAACCTAATTGGTGTTTTATCATTCTGCATTATAGCAGTGGTTTCCATATATTTAATCTCTGTAGAGAATGGTTTCTGTATAACATCAGATGCATTCTTTCTATATACATCATAGTCTGGACCATTTTTATGCATCCATTTTAGTAAAGCAACTTCTGTAGGGTTACCGATTGTTACTAATTTGTCATTGTTTTCTTTATAGACTTCAGCAGTAGAGTTAATAGCCATATTTTGGCGAATTAGTTCAAATTCCTCTTCTCCTCCATAGAAATCAGTTTCAATTACGGTCATCTGATTCTTAGTCAAAGTACCGGTTTTGTCTGTGCATATAACAGTGGCAGCTCCCATTGTTTCACAAGCATGTAGTTTGCGTACAAGATTATTTTCTTTAAGCATTTTGCGCATACTTAATGCGAGACTGACTGTTACACTCATTGGTAGACCTTCCGGGACGGCTACGACAATCAGGGTAACAGCAATCATTATTGAACCTAAAATGAACTCTGCAATTTCAATAAAACTATGATTGTTTGACGCATCACCATCAAAGAAGAAGAAATATACCATTCTTCCAAAAACAATTAGCGCTGCTAAAACAAAACTGGTAATAGATATCCATTTTCCTAATTGAGATAATTGTTGGTTCAGTGGGGTATCTACATCGCTTCCTTCTTGTGTTCTGGCAACACCCTTTCCTTCTTCAGTGTTCATACCAATCTCTGTAACCTTAAAGATACCATTACCTTCAATTACAGTAGAACCACGTAATAAAAAATTAGACTTATATGTAGCGTCAAGGTCAAAATCACTCTCAATACTTGTTTTATTTGCATAAAGTTCTCCTGTAAAATTGGATTCATCAACTCGTAATGAGATTGACTCAAGTAATAAACCATCTGCTGGAATCTCGTCTCCACTCTCAATTTTTACAATATCACCAATTACTACATCATGTTTTTTGATCATCATTAATTGAGGACGACCATATCGTGTTGATTTACGAATAACCTTGACTGGACGGGCATCTTTGACTTTATTAAGAATCTCAAACTCTTTACCTGCCTTAACTTCAAATATAAAACCAACGCCTGTTGCTAATAACAATGCTGTAAGAACCCCAGATGGCTCCAACATAATAGACCATCCTTTGCCCATATAAAATACTTCATACATAGCAACAACAACTGAGAAAAAGAACACAACAAGAAGAACAATTATTATTGGATCCTTGAATTTTTCAAGGTATTGCTTCCATAGTGGTTCTTTTTCTGGTGGCGGAATAATATTTTTGCCTATTCCGTTTTTTACCTCAGTTGAGTCGTTAGACAAACATTCGGACAGATATGAGTCTTTTTTACGCATATATATTAATATTAAAGTTAATAATATGCAAAATTACCCATTAAAGGTCTTAATACTTGTAATTTACAACGTTGTATTGTCATTTTATTATAATATATTCTTTGTTAGCTTTAATATGATAAAAGGATTCATTACTAGATTTACAATGTTCAGGCATAAACATATTCGCGTTTGCGACATTATGTAATGCTAAAATTCGTTTTTTTATATGATGAACATGTATTTTATCTTTGTATTCAGAAGCAAAATTTGCTTTGCCAATTTTGCTATATATATCATTGTACTCTGTTAAAATTTTTGTTTTTTCCTTATTTGGCACATGTTCTCTCCAATCCAAACCTTTTCCGCTTAGGGACATTTTGACAATCATATAGTATAATGCTGTCTCCTGAGGGTTGAGTTTTAATAATATTTGCTCGTTAGAATTATCAATTGATTCAAAATAAACATTCACCTTATGCTCTAAGAACTGAAAAACTAATCGATACTCCTTTAATTCACGGCCAAATGCTATTAAATCAAATAATGAACGATGAAATCCTGTGTAGATAAATTTAGGAGTTCGAGGTTTACTTTCAATTGTAATGGAACAACTAATCATTGAATGATAAGTATCAATGATGGAATGTATTTCATCTATAACATCATCTTTTAGTTCTAGTTGCAAGAAGTTGCTATATCTTATTCTTTCGATAGCTTCGGACTCATATTTATCTACAATGTCTGAGTCGTTAATCTTTATAAGTAATGATGGTTTGCAATCAATGAGGTTCATCCCAAGTTTTTTATAGAGTAAATCTCGACAAAATCTAGATGTTGTCAATCCACGTAAATTTTCACATATTGTAGAAATTCGTTCATCTGAAATTGACGGAATCATATATTTTACAACCTTTTTGAGGTAATCGTGTTCCATCTTTCCAAAATCTTGTGTAAGTCGAGGTATATATACAAAGTCAAAACCTACTAATTTAAGTTCACTTACTATAGACGAAAGTTTTGTTTCTATTTGCTTACCAATTTTAGTTTCATGATTTTCGATATATATAACTTTCAGATTGTCAATGTTTATACCTGATTGTGGAATAGAATGTACTGTCGCATTATTCATCAGAACCTGTTCTACTGAGAAAATTAAAATGGCTTCAAGAGGTACACATACGCCATCAGACATTGATAGTTGTTTCAATGTATCTACTACAATTCTGCGAGAATTCACCTCAAGCGCTTTTAGAATAGATAATGCTTTAGCAAAATCCATTTTCTTGGCTTCAATGAGCATCGCGTCAGATATAGAGAAACCTTCCTTTGATATGATTTTCTCAAAGAACTGCATCTCATCAGCCTCTACTACAAAATCAGCTTCTATCAAATCTGTGATAACTCTGGCAAAGGCAATTTTATGTTCTCTTTTCAGTATATCCATCACAAGTCTTATTTTTACATTACTTACGAAAAATACAAGTGTTTCTCATTCGGGTTTATAAATAAAGTATTCATCATTTGTGACTTTACTTACTAATATTATCTTACGTTTAATTGTGTTTTTTGGTAAATTTAAGCTGTCAATTATTTGACTAATATAATACTTCTCATACGTATTAAATGTATTTGTAGGCATTGTAATAAATTTACCTAATAATAACGAACGTAAATACTCGCATTTTGTGTAGTAGTCGGTAATTCTAGGCAATACCAATTTAGGTAAAGTCCATTTATTATATGCTAGAACTCTTCTATGGCTAATGTCAATTATTGTATAGTTTTCCAGATCCTTATTAATTTGCATAATTGGTAAATATACAATTAGCGCTAACAGAGAAACGCCTCCTATTATAAAAATCTCAGAAAAAGCAAATGCTAAAACAGCAGAAATCAATACTGCTAAATATATTTGATTTTTATAAGAAGATGTAAAATTTATAAACTTTAAGGTGGATACAATAATACGTCTTTTCCATGGTTTTGTTGTGTCAATTCTTAAAGAAAATAATTTTTCAAACATACGCTTAAGATAATTCCACAAATACTCCCACCAACATTTAAATGAAATTTCTTGAATTACATCATTATTTACTTGTGCTATAATCTTTATATTGATATCACACTTTATAACCAAAGGCATGTAGTCAACAAGAGAATAACTACATGTGTCATGATCATTATTATTATCATAACGCAATATATATTTACTATTATTGTTACAACATTTCATATTATTGCAATTCTTGAATTATATCATTACCTACATGAATTATCAGTTTGGAATTATAATATTTGTCAGATTCATATTTCGACATTAAACTTAAAGCAGAAACTAGTGCATGAAGTGATATGTCTGTCTCACTAATGATATGTCTATAAGTTGGTATGTATGCATTTAATTCAAAATGGCAAATTGACTCATTTTGTTCTTTGACAAAATCATTCAATGTTATTGCTATAGCAATTTTCTTAATTTTGCTTTTAGTTTTTATTTTTTGTAGGAATGCTTCTTCTCTTTGGGGTAATTTGCGTATTGTTCGTAATATACTTAGTGAATCAGCATCGTCTAAAATTTTGTCATTTAATGACAAAATACTTTTCAAATCTCCTAATAGAACAGTAATGCACCACACAATATATATGGTTACCAAGATCCCCATTGAT
>JAEIGA010012407.1_pt1 | contig 12940 bp, 25 predicted proteins | sample 9270691 | NCBI WGS metagenome assembly JAEIGA01 (sample SAMN17057246, study PRJNA624740) | gut metagenome | biome: biome; isolation source: fecal sample | host: Bos grunniens | place: China: Xizang | collected 2019 | reverse complement strand
GTGATGAAGCTAATCAGATTCTTGCAGAATGTATTTTTGAGTGTTTGCCTGCAATAGAGCACACCTTTGTTAAAGAAATGAAATTTGAAACCGATGCAATAGATTTTATTCATCAATTTGTTGAAAATAATTAAGGAGAAAATTAATATGAAATATAAAGATTTAAACTTAAAGAAGCTTCGCGAGGACAACGACATTGATTTTGCACACTTCACATACCAAAAGGGTATGTGCAGTTGTTGCTATGGTCCGAAAGATCTGCCGAAGAGGTATTGGAGAGGTGGAGTTATTCCTGAACACAATGACTACCAGTATATTTTGTTTAAGAATGCTGATAATGGTAGCGGCGTGGTTAAGAGAGACGATGAGCTGTGTGGCAACACATATGAATGTATCGGCTGGGACTTTCCTATTGAGAAACTTGAAAACGTTTGCAAAGATTTGCAGGATCAGGTTGGTGATGAATATGTGGTGTTTAAGCCTACAAGTCATAGACGTTGTATTCTGATTTGTAAAAAAGGAACCAAATATCTGGAAAAACATCTTAAAGATGATGAGTATACTACAATACAAAATGATTAAAATATGATATAATAAAGGAGAAATGTAAAATGGGAAAACAATATGTAAATGTATCGAACACAAATAGTAAATTAGGTGCTGCAATCTTGAGCATCAATCTTCCAGCAGGCAAGACTTGTGCGGCAGACGTACCTTGCAGAAAGGGCTGTTATGCATTGAAGGGCAATTGGTTGTATCCGAATGTGAAGAATTCCCTTGAGGAGAATTTGGAGGCATATGTGAAAAATCCGAAGCTATACTTTGAAAGCATTACAACTCAGACGGCGCTTGCAAGATTTGTAAGATGGCATTCAAGCGGCGACATTGTCAACATGGAATATCTTGAAGGTATGTGTAAAGTAGCAAGAAAAAATAAGGGCACAAACTATCTTTGCTTCACCAAAAAGTTCAAAATTGTAAATGAATTCTTGGCACAGGGTAAGAGAATTCCGAAGAACTTGAGCATTGTGTATAGTGCTTGGAGTGATTGGATGCCTGAGAATCCTTATAATTTGCCGATGACTTATGTATACGGTAAGGACTTTGCCAATGATCTTATTCCGAAAGACAGTATTCCTTGTACTGGAAAGTGCTATGAGTGTCAGGCTTGTTGGCAGTTGAAGAAGGGACAGAACGTATACTTTACTAAGCATTAATACAAAACAAAATGATTAATTGGAGGATGATAGAAATGTTAAACGCACATGAAACACAATTGGCAATGGAGCACTTCTTTAAGGATTGTTTGAATTTTTGGAGAAGAAATACGAATGATGAGAGGGTGGCTTTTGAGAAGGCACTTAATGATACGAAAGGAATTACGACAGATCCGTTTTCTCCTTGTGGAAAGAAATTGGATGTTGAAACGAAAATGAAGTTTATCAAGTACCGTGAAATGGACTTGGGGATTGTGAGGGTATAGTATGGATAGATATTTTTATATAGTAGAAATGGATGGCGACCGCAAGGTCGTTCATATTTCCGGAAACATTTACTACAACAATGGTGATGAAACGGAAAAGTGCTTCAGGCTTGCAGAGTGGACTGGTATGTATATAACGGTTGATAAACTGAAAGAGTTGCTCGAAGAAGATATATTCTTCGAACATATTAATGAGAAGGTTAATTATCTGGGTGATTTGACGGAAGACGAGGCGGTTGAAGCGTGTCAGGTATATTTCAATGGTGAGCCGGGCAAGTGGTTAAACATTAAACATGTAAATGAAGATACGCCGTGTGGCGATTATTGGTTTGAATAAGGGAGGAAAATATGGAAAAGATTAATTGGTTTCAAGAAATTGCAAATAGACTAAGAGATTATTCTGAAGGAGAAATCTGGAGTGCTGGGGATGAAATTTATTGCAAAACAGAAAGTGCAGCAGATGCGCTGGCTGATATGTTTGAGTGCTTGTATAAAGCGCAAGATGAAGAGGTTTTAATTAATACTGGTTTCTACGATCCTGAAGAGGATGCAAGAAATGGTGAACTGGACAGGTATACCGGTTGGTGGTATATAAATATTGATTAAGGAGAGAACTATGAACACGATTGCTAAAAGCATTATTGATGCAATTAAAACAAAAGACTTAACGTTAGAAGCAGAAAAGTTTATCATCCATTGGCTATCTAATGAAGAGAAGACGGCCGCTGATAGAGACATTGTAAGAGAACTTGCTATGAGCGGAGTGTTTCCTTCAAGGTGCGATAATCTCTTTAGGGGCTGTAAAAAACTTAAAGATGGAAATGCAGAGTCATACTCTGCGTCCATTAGAGAAGCCGCAAGATTTGCAGGAAATGATGGATATGTAATAGCCGTTGATACTTCGAAGTCTTGTTTCTGTAGTTTTGATTTTTCTGAATTTATTTATGATTTAATCGGAGAAATATTAGAGGGCGAAAAAGAAAATTGTTATTCAAATGAGTTAATAGACACATACGAAGATTTTAGCGGCGAAAGTGAGGTCTTTTTAATCACAGATTTAAGCAACTCTGTTGTATTAAATGTATGCTCGATAGGTAATAATTTGTAAATGCAAGGAGGTTTAATATGAAATTATTTAAACGACAAAAGAAAGTTGAAGAGTCCGACAACTACGAATATTGGAAAGATCCACGGCTTGGAACAGACGATGATGAAGGTATGTATGACTATTATGCTTGCGATAAACCCGACAATAAGAAGTATATGTGTTGGTCCACTTGCAAATGTGATGATTGTTGCAAGGAGCCGAGGTTTAAGCGTTACGGCGAAATGTGGCATGCCTATTGGTATTGTTGGGATGGCTGGGACGGAGACTCTGGCTTTGTGTGCTGGAAGTGTATACTGAAGAACAAAGCATATGTTTTTAAATCAAGACTTAGAAAGAAGCGCGAGAAGCGCAAGGAATATCGCAGGATGATTAAGATGTTCAAAGAAAAGAATATTCCAATTACAAAAGAATTAAAAGAAACGACGAAGAAGATTTGTCAATAAGGAGGAGATTATGAATAAATATATGGTAACAGCAACATTTAATTTTAATGACGACGCTATGATAGACATTATTAGCTCGGCAACACATGACATTAGCTATTGGGGTGGAGTGGACAATGACACAAATGAATGGTGGGATGCGCGTAGTGAACTTCCCAAAGATTCTACATTCGAAGATTTAATGTATCATATTTTAAAGAAGGGCGATAAAGTTTTGATGTTCGATGTAGAAGATATGGACGAGGTATGGTATTTGACACTTGATAAGCTGCTTAATGGCATTAAATTGACAATTGAGCAGGGTTATTGGAATGGTGACCTTGATGATATAGATGGTGAGGTTGGAGATATTATTTTCCAGATGGCTTTGTTTGATGAGATTGTGTTTGGGTAAGGAGGAATTAAGATGAAAAAGAAATTAATTGCATTATTGGCAATATGTATTTTAATGTTTTCGTTAGTTGGATGCGGTAGCGAAACCTATGATGAAGCAACAACTAAAGAATCTAATGAAGATTATGTAGCTGGATATTTTACTATTATAACAAAATGGGGCGGCGGTGTTGATGAAGGTACGTATCTCATTGTATATGCGAATGATACAAATGTGAAATATTTAATAATTATGTGTGGATATCACTACGGTATTACACCTTTATATAATGCAGACGGAACATTGCAAATTTATGATGGTGAATAAGTATATAAAAAATAAATATTAAAGAGGAGAATTAATAATGGAAGACACAAGTATTCAATTAACATTATCAGAAGAGGAAATTAAAGGTTTAGAAAAAGCAGTTGGTTGGAACATTGAAGATAAGGAAGATTTATACCAAGCTGTGATTACCGTAGTTCTAGGATGCATTAATGATTGTAAGGAGGCAAATTAATATGGAATTAAGATGGAGAAATTTTGATACAGGAGAGATTGGCGTAGCGTTTACTATGGACTCAGACGCAGAAGTGATGAGAGCAATGGGGTATGAACATTGCGACGAAGAGGACTTTACAGATGATGAGAAAGACGGCGAATGGGTTGAGGTTTGGAAACCTATACGAATGATGGGATACGGTCGTTTTAATAAGGAGGATTAATTGTAATGAACAAATCTGAGTTAGTAGAGATTGCCCTTAAGCTTAAGAATAATGTTGATGAAGCAGAGCAGCTCTCAGACCATATAGATAATTTAATAAGACATTGTGATAAATCTTTCCTATTGCATTTCATTGAGTGTATGGCTGATAATGTAGAATACAATTTAACGGGTCATAGTAGCGCTAGAGAAAACATAACTGACGACCCGGATGAGTTGCGAGATTTAATTCGATTTATAAGGGAGAAATTATAATTATGAACGAAAGAGAAATATCAAAAATAGTAGGACAGCTTACTTATGATTTGAGGACAAATATGACATCTGTTACTCGATTTGTAAAGATGGAAAGAGCAAAACATCCAACGCTTACAGACGGACAGTTTTTGGATAGGTATTTAGAATATAGAGAGCTAGCGCTGGAGGCGGTAGGTAATATATTGAAGTGTTTAAATGACAATGAAAAGTTAAGAGAGATTGAAAGAATATATTTTGATAAGAGGAGAAATTTGTAATGAATAAAGTATATGGATATTGTAGAACGGCAAGAGAAGGGAACATGGAGGAACAAATTGAGTTGGTGTCTAATTATTGCAAAGCCAAGGGGTTGGATCTTACAACTTGTTTTTGTGATAATGGCGTGAGTGGTCATCAGATGGACAGGATTGAGATGAAGAAACTGTTCGAGGTCATAGAGCAAGGAGATACAATTGTTACAAAGAATTTTGCGAGATTTACGAGAAATCCAATTGCGCAGCAAATGATGCTAGATTATCTAGACGAGAGACGCATTAAGTTATTGTATGCTGACGAGCAAGATCCAGATGATTGTGGGCCAGCTATCAGGGCTTGGTTTAAAGAAAGATGGACAAAATAATTAGGAGATGAGCAATCATCTCTTTTTTTTATTGTAAACAATTTATTAATTACCAAACAAAATGATTGACAAACACCAAAAAATAGTATATAATACAAAATATAAATCAAAAGGAGAAAAATGTTATGAATAGAGTAAGACGTCAGCAGTTAAGAAAGTGGTTGGAGGATCTGGAAGAGATTAAGGGCGAACTTGAAACCATCAGAGATGATGAACAAGAGTATTTTGATAATATGCCTGAGAATTTACAGGGCAGCCAAAGAGGTTGTGATAGCGAAGAAGCAATTGACCAAATGGAAGACGCTGTATCTTCTATTGAAGAAGCAATTAGTGTTATTGAAGATATTATATAAGGGGGTTATGATATAATGGAAATAAATAATGTAGAAGTTCTGCCGGGTCTTTATGGCTCGCAGATTAGTAAGAATAAGGCGGTAGGATACTGTTGTTTTCATAAGGCCGCACTGACCACAAAGACGCTAAAGGGACATGGTTGTCTCGGAAAACAGTGTGATGCGCTCATAAAGTATGAAGAGCACGACTTCTGGAGACAACATGAGCAAAAGAAAGAGATGCGTAAGGCTAGAAAGCAGGTTCTTGCAACTTATTATAGTTAAAGGAGATGACGCGATGCCTACAATCGAGGAAATGCGCAAATATACCGAGAAATACAAAAAGGAACGAGAAGAATTTAATAAACATCTAGAAGAATCTCGGCTGAAAGATTTAGAGGCGAAAGGTATAAAGCCATTTGACAAGGGTCAGGTACCAAAAAAATATTGTGATCACCCTAATACTATGGAGAATGGCACGGCAACATTCTTTTATATCATTGTGATGTTAGTCGGCTCAATCTTCAAAGGCAACTGGGTCATTTGGATTATTGCCACAGTCGTTTGGGCAAAGTTTATTACAAGACACGATAGATAAAGGAGAAGATTATGAATAATGTAGCGGGAAGGCTTGAAAAAGAAACCCAATTCTATAATAAAATGAAGATTAAGTTACAGAGTATGCCTAAAATTCTTAGTGAGTATTGCACTTCAATGAGAGCTAACAGAAAGGCGTATACTACAGTCGGCGTGTATATCAATAATGTGTTGCACTTTGCAAATTTTGTTTGTGATGGCAATATCCCGGAAGATTTCTATAAGCATATTACTCCCGGGGACGTGGAAAGTTATATGATTTCTCTGGAAACAAGGGAAACCAAAGACGGAATCAAAAGAACAGGTGATGATATTCTTCAGGCTAGGTGGTCTTCGTTGAATACATTTTTTGAATGGCTGATACAGAGAGAGTATATTGATAAGAATCCGATTAAGGTTGTTAATAGACCCAAGAATAATACAGAACATAAGGTTAGTTATCTAACGAAAACAGAGATTAACAAGTTGTTCAGAGCAATAGATAGAGAGCCTAATAAGGTTGCGGCCATCCGTGATAAGACAGTTATTAGTTTGGCACTGGCTACTGGACTTCGTGTTAGTGCTTTGTCGAACATCAATATTGATGATATCGATTTTGAGAATAGCGTTATTAATGTTATTGAAAAAAGGCAGAAAATACGCGGCATCAGTATTGGCGACAATATGATGGATATGCTCAGAGATTGGATTGAGATACGCAACGAGGAATTTGCGGATGTAGATTCTCCGGCGCTGTTTATATCTCAGAAGAACACTAGATTATCTGGTGATGCAATTAGTGACGCACTTACTAAATATTGTAATGAAGCGGGTATTAAGAGGATTACGCCTCATAAATTAAGAGCTTCTGCGGCGTGTGCTTTGGCTAAGGCTGGAGTGCCGGTAAAGGCGATTGCAAAGCAGCTAGGCCATTCCAATACGCAAGTTACGATGAGATACATTGATGTATTCGAAGAGGATAGTGAGAAGGCAAAAGGAATACTTGACAATTTGTTCTAATAAAATTACACGGCAAAATGGTTGACAATATCATTTTGTCGTGTATATAATGGTTTTGAAATAAATAAATTATAGAGGAGTCGATATATGTGTATACTAGTGAAAAGGACATTGAGGCCTTTGTAGCGGAGTACAAACGTAGTAAAGTAATAATAGAAACGACAACCAGGGCGGCTCTTAATAGAGCCATTGAATTCGAAGAAAGGTTTGGCAAACCATTTTATAAATTTACAACAGATGAGGCCTTGGATATGTATAAAAGCGCGCACGCCATATCTGTTGTGTCATTGCAGAATACAAACCTGCTGTTAAAGAATGCGTCCAGATGGTTCTCATACAAGCAGAACAAGACATTTGATAGTGCATACGAAAGTATTACAAAAGATATGTTACTAACGGTTATTGACAACGAGAAACAGCAGAGTATGATATTGAGCAGGGAAGATGTGGATGATATCAAAGCAAACTTATTGAACTACACGGACAAAGCTATCGTGGACGCACTATTCCTTGGGTTTGGCTCGCTTTGGTTAAGAGAACTTTCCTTCTTTGCAATGTCTCAGGTAGATACGAGCGACTATCAAGTATATTTCAAGACGGGCAAAACCATTCCGATTGATGAAGAGACATATGAATTATTCAAGAAAGCCTGCGAAGAAGATGAACTAATGTCATTTGGTAGTACGGCAAGAGTAGCTAAAGTTGTTTCTTGTGGGATTTATAAGATGAGAGCGAATGCCTTATCAGATAACTCCAATTGGAATGACGAGGGCGATATGGAAAGAAGATACAGATTTATTCTCCGTAGGCTAACTCTAATGTCAAAGGATCTTGGGGTAAAGTTATCTCCAACCGGACTTCAGTCAAGTGGTTTATTATGGCATCTTCAACAAGGTATAAAAGAAACGGGTATGACATTTAGAGAATTCGTGAAGACGGAGCAAGCTTGCGACTTGGCGAGAAGATATGACATTTTAACGGCATTTCAAAGTCAGGTGCTGATACAAAAGTATGAGCAATATTTCAAAGAGGATTAATTTCCTCGCTTACATAACAATACAAAATGATTAAGGAGAAAATAACAATGTCAAACGAAAACAAAAGGTATTCGGTGAAAGCAGTGTTCCAAATGCTCGGAGAGGATAATTTAAAAACAGAGTGCTATAACAAAAGTAAGAAATCAGCAGCCAATCAAATTGAAGTTGATGGATATACTGTTTATACAAGATCACTTAGATATATGACATTTTATCAGAAGGGCTGCAAATGTTGTGTTTGCGGCAAAGAGGGCACTCATTTTACCCTTGATTCAGGTGATGGTCCCGACAACAGAAGACATTTTAACCTTAGAGCTGACGATGGAACTCTTATAACAAAAGATCACATTATCCCCAAATCAAGAGGCGGTAGAGATCATATTTCAAATATGCAAACGATGTGTTGTTATTGCAATAAAGCAAAAGGCAATTATATGGAAGGTGATGAAGAGCCTGAGAATACTGTTATCGCAATTAAAGTTGACAACAAGGACAAGACAAAAGAATTTAAAGATGAGAATACCGCGCTTTTCTGGATTCTCAACGATGTGATGAAGGTAACTCAGAGGCCTTCTAAAAATAATCCGATGGGACATAAAATTAAGAAGACCATCGAAGTTACAAGAACTTTTCTTGGATGTCTTAATGCCGGAATACCCTATTGTGGATATTATTGGTATTTAAAGGGTGAGGGATCTATGGAAATGAAGGATGATTAAGGAGGACATGAATGAAATGGGAAAGACATAGTTGGGCAATTATATTGGGTATTTTAGTAGTAATCCCACTAATATTGATAATTTTAGCGAATTGTTCATAATTTGGCACAATTTATGGGTTGAACGAACATATGTTTTGGTGTATAATACCAATGAGAATTTTATTTATCGACGAAAGGGAAATACAGATGAGAAAATATGACGAATGGAAACAGTTACAAGGACTACGTGGAAAGGTGACATTAAAGCATTTATTATTTGGGGAGCAGCAATATGGGTGTGATGAACTTAAGGTGGTAAATGACGACGAGAAGATTGGGATTGTAGTGAAAGGAACTGAATTGTTCGTGTACAAGCAGAAGGTTGTCGAGTTCTGCACTAGTGGGAATATGTATGTGGTGGGAGATGATATGCTGGAGATTAGGGTAATTGTAAATAAAATGTAAACAATGGGTAAAAGGGTTGACAAAGCCATCTTTTTGTGATATACTATGGGTGAATTAGAAAGCAAAGTGATTACGAAAGGAGGGCTAATTTATGGGAGCACGAGAGAAATCTCAGTATCAATGTATGAACTGCGGAACTCTACATTGGATAGAAGATCCGCCTGATATAGATGAGGACGAATTATATACGAAGATGAGATGCAGAAAATGTAAACGGATGGTCAACCACCTCTGGGCAGGAAATGAACCAGGCGAAGAGTACATTTATTATGATGTCGTTATGGATGAAAGATTTTATAAATAACAATACAAAATGATTAAAATTAGAAAGGATTAAAAGACATGGCAAATTTTGAGATTGTAGCAACACTCAAAGCTGTAAAGGACAGCGACAACTTTAAGGCACTCGAAGTCAAGGATTTTGAGAGCGGATGGCAGAACACTAGATACCGTTTTAACGCAATTTCTGGAAACAACAGATTTATGCTTGAAATCGGTGGAGGAAAGTGGAAGGACGAAAAGAAGAATAGGATTCTGACTTTCTCCAGAGCAGAGACTGGCAAGAAGCCGGAGAAAATTGAGATTAAGTGGGAAGACAGAAAGAACCCGGATGTAATTGATAAGGTAGCGGGATTTAGAATCTACACTTGTAATCTTTTGACTTTTGATGAGAGAAAGGCTCTTGAGGACGAAGGTAAAGAGGATGAGGCAAAGAAGAAGAATCATCAGTTCCTTGAGAAGACTGAATTCGCAACGCTTGTAAAGAAGGTCATAGATAGCGATAAGTATGACGGCGTAAAGTTTAGAATTCTCGGTACCGTAGACTTCCAGTATAGTGAGAGTAAGGATCAGTACTACAGAATTCTTTCTGTTGACAAGATGTATAAGGTTTCAGATGACACTCCTTATAAGGCAGAGATGACAATTAATACATTCTATACTGAGGATGCTATTGATGACGAGTCTTATGATGAGAATAAGAAGATGATTTTTAATTGTTATACCGATTATTATTTCAACTCTATTAAGGAGAATAGATTCGTACCTATGACTCTGGTTATCAATGGTAACGGAGATGATAAGGCAGAGAAGAAGGCTATGGGCTTTAAGAAGAAGTTGACGGCATTTGATGATGAGGCTACTGTTAGAAAGGTGGGACTCGTATGTCAGATGATTGATGGTGCTGAGGAACAGGCTATCACTTATGATGACCTTGATGAAGACACTAGAGATAATATTGATATGGGTCTTATCGAGCTTGAGGATGCTATAAAGGCTCTTGGTGGCAGTATGTACGGAGAGAGAATTACGGAGTACAGAGTTCAGTCTCTTGCAAGAAATAGTGCAAAGGGTAGCGAACCTACGGTCTATTCTGAAGACGATCTTAAGAAGTTGCCTATAGTAAGTGATGAGCCTGAGGATGCACTTCCTGAGGACGAAGATGATGACATATAATATAATTGTGCAAGTGTTATGGGGAAAACTTACGAAGAGTTTATAAATAACATTTTAAATACACGAGGGAGATTCGCATGTGGCGATGTGTACCACGAAAGACATCATATTATCCCGAAGTGTATGGGCGGCGGTAATGATGAAGAAAACCTTATCGACTTATTTGCAAGAGAGCATTTTGAAGCACATAGACTGTTGGTGTTAGAGAAGCCAAACAACGATAAACTTGCGTATGCATGGAATATGATGTGTAATTCGAAAAATGGGGATTATCAAATTACTGCAGAAGAATATGAAAAAGCAAGAATTGATTTTGCCAGGTTTATCAGTGAATCCAAAAAAGGGAAGTCGCGTTCGGAAGAAACTTGCGACAAGCTAAGTAAATATATGAAAGCACAATGGGAAAATCCAGAATGGAGAAATAATATGACGGAGCTTCTGCGCCCCACTTATAAGGATCGACAACGCAATGATAAACTTAGCGAGAAAGCAAAAGAAAGGCTTAAAAATCCAGAAAACCATCCGCTATACGGTAAACATCACACAGAAGAGTCTAAAAGAAAAAATAGTGAATCACATAAAGGGAAATTTCCTTCTGCCGAAACCCGTATCAAATTGAGCGAGTCGCGCAGAGGAGAGAAAAATCATAATTATGGCAAACCTCGATCAGAGGAGGCTAAGAAGAAGCAAAGTGAGACTATGAAGGGTAGATATTGTGGAGAAAATAATCCTAATTATGGAAACCATAAGCTCGCAGGTAAAAATCATCCAAATTACGGAAAACCAATGAGTGAAGAACAGAAGAAAAAACTGAGTGATGCAGCTCAGGGTAAATATGTTGGAGAAAAGAACCCGAGAGCTCGTAAAGTTATACGATTGTCGGACTTGAAAATATATGGATACATAACCGATGCGGCACAAGACAATGGAATGGATCGGAATGCTATGAGAAGAAAATGTCAAAAACACCAAGATTTTATGTTTTATGATGAATACACAACACAACAAAATGATTAAAATATTTAAGAATAAAAGGAGAAATTATTATGGCTTTTGTAAAACCAACTATTAACAAAATTGAGGCAGATATTAAAAATGCCTACATTTATCTCAGAGCGGTTCGCAAATGGGGTAAGACTACAACTTTTAAGAATATCATTCTTCAGAAGTATAATGGGGATGCGTCGCGTGGCCTTTTGGTTGAGGTAGGAAATGAGCACGGAACTACTATGCTCGACAATATCAATGTAACTCACGTATCTTCTTATAAGGATATGATCCAGTTGAGAGATTGGCTTATTAGTGAGAAGGGCAAAGAACACAATATTGAGATTCTCTGCTTCGACGTAGTTGACGAATTGCAGGATATTTTTGATCGTGAAATTATTAGACTCAATAATCTTGAAAACCCAAATAAGCCTAGCAAGAGCATTAAAAGTTGTTTTGGAGGCTATAATGCCGGACCCGAAATGAGCGCAAGCAAGATTAAGGAGTATATGGAATCTCTCAAGAATGCCGGCTTCGGAATTATATGTTTAGGACATACAAAGATGAAGGCAGTTTCTGATCGTGCTTCTACCGAGGATGAGCGTTGGATGACTCTTACTGGTACGCTTCCTTCTAATTATAATGCGGCGATTGCAGATATCTGCGACATTGTGCTTACAGGTAACATAGAACGTGAGTTTGAGACGAAGGGCGATGGTGAAAACGCAAAGAACTATCTTGTATCCGAGGAGCGCAGATTGTATCTTAGAGCAACAGAACTTATTGACGCCGGTAGCCGTTTTGCTCCTGGTGCAGTACCCGATTATATTGTATTTGATGGCACTCCTGAAGAGTTCGCTGCAAAGTTAATTAAGACTATCGAGGAAGGCATGGAGAAGTCTAAGTCTACTGCTCCTACTACTAAGAAGACCTCAACTAAGAAGACCGCTAAGAAGCCCGAGCCAGAGGTTGACGAAGAGGAAGATGAACTTATGGAGAAGCTTAGAGAAGTGGTCGCACAGGCTGAGGAAGATGAGACTACCGACAATGAAATGTATGGTGTAGATGAGGACGAGATTGCCGAAGATGCTGTACCTTTCGACATTGACGAGGACGAAGAGGAAGAGGTTGACGAGAATGCAATTATTACTCTTGATGAGGATAGATTGAATGCAATTAGAGCAGCATTCAAGGGTTCTGATGCAACTATTAAGGCAAAGGTTAAGAAGTATCTTGTTGATTACAACAATAAGCTTTCTGCTGAGATGAAGATTAGAGATGTTAATGCTATTGAGGAAATTCTTGGATTGAACGACGAAGTTTAATAAACACATATGTGGTTGGTGAGAAAATCACCACC
>JAEIGA010012406.1_pt1 | contig 12941 bp, 13 predicted proteins | sample 9270691 | NCBI WGS metagenome assembly JAEIGA01 (sample SAMN17057246, study PRJNA624740) | gut metagenome | biome: biome; isolation source: fecal sample | host: Bos grunniens | place: China: Xizang | collected 2019 | reverse complement strand
AATACATACATTTTGGGAAACTATGGCAGGAGCTTTGTTAGGAATTTTAATAGGGATACTAGTTTTCCAAATAAAAATAATTAACTTTTATTAGTATAATTAATAATTCATAATATCAAGTAAAAAAAGAAGTCTGCAAGACTTCTTTTTTATGTTATAATGTAAGATACTAAATAAAAATGCTAATAATAAGTAAAGTAATAAAATATAAATTTTAATTTAAAGATATTAAATAGTATTGAATTAAATAAATATAAGATATATTAGTGTAAATATGCATAGATAAGAGATAGGAGACGTATAAATGTTTAAATCAGGATTTGTTAGTATAGTAGGAAGACCTAATGTAGGTAAATCTACTCTTATGAATAATGTGGTAGGTGAGAAAATTGCAATAATGAGTGATAAACCTCAAACTACAAGAAATACAATACAAGCTGTATATACAGATGAAAATTGTCAAATGGTATTTTTAGATACACCAGGAATACATAAACCAAAAACTAAATTAGGTGAGTATATGGTTAAATCTGCAACTGATGCATTTAAAAATGTAGACATGGTTTTATATGTTGTAGATGATTCTAAGAAGATTGGTCCTGGAGATAGAATGATAATAGAGGACTTAAGAAATGTCAGGGTCCCAGTTATATTAGTGTTAAATAAAATAGACCAATTAGAAGAAAGTGAACTATTTGATTTAATGAAAATGTATCATTCAGAAGGTGTATTTAAAGAGATAGTTCCAATATCTGCGCTTAAAGGTAAGAATGTTAAAGAACTTATTAAAGTAGTTCAAAACTACTTAAATGAAGGACCAAAATACTTCCCAGATTATATGATTACAGATCAACCAGAAAGAGTTTTAGTATCTGAATTAATAAGAGAAAAAGTTCTTCACTATGTGCATGATGAAATACCTCATGGTGTAGCTGTTGAAATTGAAAAAATGAAATCAAGAAAAGATAAACAAATAGTTGATATTTCTGCAGTTATATATTGTGAAAGAGACTCTCATAAGGGTATAATAATAGGTAAGAATGGGAGAAAACTAAAAGGAATAGGAAAGTCAGCGAGAGAAGATATAGAATTACTTTTAGGTTCTCAAATAAATCTTCAATTATGGGTTAAAGTAAAAGAAAATTGGAGAAATTTACAAAATTATGTTACTAATTTTGGATATACTGATAAATAAGGGTGGATTAAATGGATAGGAAACAGGATAACTCCAAAGACTTATTAGGAGAGGTCAAATATTTAATTGACAATAATAAAATATTAGAATTGAGAGAATTGCTTGAAGAATATCATATAATAGATATATTTGATATTATGGAATATTTAGAAGAGGATATGAAAATTAAGCTTTTTGAAGTTCTTCCTATAGATATGTCAGCATCTATATTAGAAAAATGTGATGTTGAATTCTTCAAGATGATACTATCAAAGTTAGATATAGAACACCGTAAAAATATATTAGAATTAATGTCACTTGATGATATGGCAGATATATTAAGTCAATTAGAAGAAGACGAAAGAGAAGGTGTAATGGAGCTTTTAAGTCAAGAGGATGCTGATGATGTAAAAGAGCTTTTAATCTATGAAGAAGAATCTACTGGTGGTATTATGACTACTGGATATGTAGAAGTTAATAAAGATATGACAGCAAAGGATGCGATTGAACATTTAAGAAAAAATGCTCAAGATGCAGAAACTATATATTATATTTATGTAGTTGATAATGAAGAAAAATTAGTTGGAGTATTATCATTAAGAGAATTAATTACATCTAGAGACTCTAATATAGTTGAAGATTTAATGAGTGAAAATATAATATCTGTATATGATGATGAAGATAGAGAAGAAGCTGTTAAGTTAGTAGCAAAATATAATTTAGTGGCAATTCCTGTTATTGATAGAGATAAAAAATTAAAAGGTATAATAACAGTTGACGATATTATAGATGTAATGGAAGAAGAAGCTAATGAGGATATGTATAAGTTTGCAGGTTCTTCAGAACATGAAGTAGAACTAATTGAAAAAGTAAACCCTAGTCCAAAAGAGCAAATATTATCTTCTGTAAGAGCTAGAATTACTTGGCTTATTATAACTTTAATTGGTGGGATTATATCAACACTTATAATTTCTAATTTAGATTTTATAACATCAAATCCAAATTATGCGCCATTATTCTTTTTTATACCAGTTGTAATTGGTATGGGAGGAAATATAGGTACGCAGTCGTCTGCATTTACTGTTATGACGTTATATAATAAAAATTTAGATTATACAAATATATTAAAGGAAGGTGCAGTAGGACTTATAACTGGTATTATTTGTAGTTTAATAGTTGCAGTAGTAACATCTTTATTTATAAAAGATTTTAGTATTACATTAGCTGTATCTTTAGCACTATTTATAAATATGATTGTAGGTGCGATGATAGGAGCTTTTATGCCAGCGTTACTAAAAAAATTAGATGTAGATCCGTCTATAATATCAGCACCGTTAATATCTACAATACTTGATATAACAGGTATAGCTATATATATTGGAATAATAACATTAGTATTGTCAAAAATTTCATAGTAACTTTTAAAAACTTTATGTATTATTTACCCCCTTCTTACTAAAAATATAACTATAATCGTAAGAAGGGGGTTTTTAAAAATGAACACTTTATGTTGGAATATTTTTAAAAATACAGGTAGTATAGAGGCTTTTCTATACTTAAACGATTTTAAAAACATCAACGAAGAAAATAGTGAGCCAAGGGAGATAGAAAATAGCGATGATAATATTGAACACCCAGGGGATAGTTCTTAAAGCTGTTAGGTATAAGGACAATGACCTAATACTAACAATATTTACAAGAAAGTTGGGAAAAATAGCTGCATTGGCAAAAGGAGCAAAAAAAAATAAAAGTTCACTGCTTTCGTCTTCTCAGCTTTTTTCCTACTCAAATTATACATTAAAAAGACAAGGGAATATGTATAGGGTAAATCAAAGTGACATTATAAAAAGTTTCTATGATTTATCTTATGACTTAGAAGCATTTTCTTACGCTACATATATTACAAAACTAGTGGAATCTTCTACATTAGAAAATCAAACCAATAATAGATTATTTGTACTTTTAGCTCAAACACTATATTTATATACTTTAGATAATATAGATAAACAATTTGTAACAAGAGCATTTGAATTAAAGTTTTTAGATTATATTGGGTTTAAGCCTATAGTTAACAGATGTGTAAATTGTGGAGAAAAGAATTCTAATAATTTTGTATTTAATGCGTATGAAGGTGGAACATTATGTGAGTCATGTAGCAACATGTTTAATGAAAATAAGAAAATTGATATAACAACTATAAAGCTTATGGAATATATATTAAGTAATGATATATTAAGATGTAGTAAAGCAAAGGTATCAAAATATATAACCTATGAGTTACAAAGCATCTTAAAACAATATTTAATGATTTATTTAGATGGAGTTAACTTTAAATCTTTAAACTTGCTAAGTGAATTAGAAAAAGAATAAGGGAGTTGATCAGGGTGAGTAACAAAATAACTATAGAAACTATAGATGAAGTATCTAAAAGAATACCAAATGCAACTTATGCTGAGATTAAAGAAGCATTAGAAATTTGTGATGGAGAAGTTATAGATGCAATTATTTATTTAGAAGGTAGAAAAGGTAACACTTCTAATAAAAAATCTAAAATATCAATAGATGAGATTTTTGGCAAAGATGGGGATAAAATAAAAAGCCAGTTAAAAGAAATTTTAAGAAAAAGTAGTGTAGTAAGAGTTATCATAGATAAAAATGGAAAAATAATAATGAATATACCATTAACAGTAGGTGTAGTTAGTTTAGCTTTAGGACCTTTAGTTACATTAGTAGGTCTTTCTGCTGCAGTAATAGGAAAATTTAATATTAAAGTTCAAAATGAAGATGACGGAACAACTTTAGATTTGGGAGAACTAACAGAGGAAAAATTAAATATTTTAAAAGAAATGATAACTAATGCGGCGAAAGAAGTTAAAGATGCAGTTTCTGAAAAGAATAAAGATAATAAAGATATAACTGATGAAGTAATAATAGAAGTAAATGAAGAAGAATATAAAGATAAAGAAGAATAGTGGTTATTATCTATCTATATTGACAAATTTTAAATGATTTGATATTCTAAAAGTTATAAAAGAACTCTTAATGAGCCTTTCGTGAATACGAAAGGCTTTGTTGTTATAAAACAGTACGTTCGTAAATATAGAAATTTAAATTAATAGGAGGTATCCTTTATGAATTTTCAAGAAATGATACTAGCATTACAAAACTATTGGTCTAAGCAAGGATGTATCATGATGCAACCTTATGATGTAGAAAAGGGAGCTGGAACTATGAATCCAAACACTCTTTTAAGATCATTAGGTCCAGAGCCTTGGAAAGTATGTTATGTAGAACCATCAAGAAGACCTGCGGATGGTAGATATGGAGATAATCCAAATAGATTATATCAACATCATCAATTTCAAGTTATCTTAAAGCCATCTCCAGATAATATACAGGAATTATACTTAGGAAGTTTAGAGGCTATAGGAATAAATCCGCTTGAACATGATATAAGATTTGTTGAAGATAACTGGGAGTCAACAACTGTTGGAGCTTGGGGACTTGGATGGGAAGTATGGTTAGATGGAATGGAAATAACACAATTTACTTATTTCCAACAAGTTGGTGGTATAGAATGTGAGCTTGAAACAGGCGAAATCACATACGGACTAGAACGATTAGCGATGTATATACAAGATGTTGATAGTGTTTATGATTTAAAATGGAATGATCATATAACATACGGAGATGTATTTAAGCAAGCTGAATATGAAAATTCAGTATATGCATTTGAAGAATGTGATGCAGACATGTTATTTAACCTATTTGATACATATGAAAGTGAAGCATTAAAGCTTATAGAAAGAGGTTTAGTTATTCCATCTTATGACTATGTACTAAAATGTTCTCACACATTTAATACATTAGATGCGAGAGGGGCTGTAGGTGTTAGTCAAAGAGCATCATTTATAGGAAGAGTTAGAAATATGGCTAGAGCTATTTCTTCTTTATATGTAAAACAAAGAGAAGAAATGGGATATCCTCTTTTAAAGGAAGGTGACAAGTAATGAATAATTATCTTTTATTTGAAGTAGGGGTTGAAGAGTTACCATCAAGATTTGTTAGTAGTACTTTAGATCAGATAAAAAATAACTTAGTTAAACTATTTAATGAAAATAGAATAACTTTTGATGATATAGAAACTTATGGTACACCTAGAAGATTAGCTTTTATAGTAAAAGGAATAAGTGATAAACAAAGTAATTTAGAGGAAGAAATAAAGGGTCCATCTAAAAAGATTGCAGTTGATGAAAATGGTAATTTTACAAAACCAGCACTAGGTTTTATAAAAAGTAAAGGCTTAAAAGAAGAAGATGTTTTCTTTAAAACAGTAGGTAAAGATGAGTATATATTCGGGACTATAAAAAAAGAAGGTATAGAGACTAGAGAAGTTTTAAAATCTATATTACCTGAGGCTGTAAAGTCTGTAACTTTCCCAAAAGCTATGCGTTGGGGCGGAAAAAATATGAGATTTGCTAGACCAATAAGATGGATGGTTACTTTATTAAATGATGAAGTAATAGAAATTAATTTAGAAGGTATAGTATCATCAAATATAACTAAAGGCCATAGATTCTTAGGTGAAAAGAGTTTACAGTTAGCTCACTAAATGATTATCTTACAAAATTGGAAGAAAACTACGTAATACTTGATCAAAATAAAAGAAAAGAACTTATAAAAGAACAATGTATAAATGTTGCTACTTCGTTAGGTGGAGAAGTTGAATTTGATGAAGATTTACTTGAAGAGGTAACTAACTTAGTAGAATATCCAACGGCATTTTATGGAGAATTCGATAAAGAGTATGCAAAACTTCCAAAAGAAGTTGTAACAACTCCTATGAAAGAACATCAAAGATATTTCCCTGTAGTTAAAGATGGTAAATTACTACCTAACTTTATAGCAGTAAGAAATGGAAATGATTATAAAATAGAGATTGTAAAAGCAGGAAATGAAAAAGTTTTAGTTGCTAGACTTGAAGATGCTTTATTTTTCTATAATGAAGATACTAAGAATAGCTTAGAAAGTTATATAGAAAAATTAAAAACTGTTGTATTCCAAGCAAAACTTGGAACAGTTTATGATAAATCTTTAAGAATAGAAAAATTAAGCTCAGATATATTAGATTCATTAAATATAAATAATATAAAGGAAGATACACTAAGAGCAGCTAAGCTTTGTAAAGCAGATTTAGTTACTAATATGGTATTTGAGTTTACCGAGCTTCAAGGTATAATGGGTAGAGAATATGCTAAAGTTTGTGGAGAAAATGAACCTGTAAGTGAGGCTATATTTGAACATTATTTACCAAGATTTGCAGGAGATATACTCCCAGAAACTAAATCAGGTATAGTTTTATCTATAGCAGATAAGTTAGATTCTATAGCAGGTTTCTTTGCAATAGGAATACAACCAACAGGTTCACAAGATCCATATGCATTAAGACGTCAAGCATTAGGCATCTTAAGTATTCTAATGGACAAGAAATTAGATGTAAATTTAAAAGATTTAGTAGAGCATGCATTAAATAATTATAGCAACTTAGAGTTTAACAAAGAAGAAGTATGTGCTCAAATAATGGAATTCTTTAGAGAAAGAATAAAGAATTTATTTAGAGATTTAGGTATTAGATATGATGTAATAGAAGCTGTATTAAGCTCTGAAATAAATGATATATCTGATATACATACAAGAGCTATAGAACTTAATAAGTGGTTAAGTACAGAAGGTTTAGTTGAAATGTTAACTGCATTCAATAGAGTTTCTACATTAGCTCAAAAAGCAAGTTCTTCAGATGTAAAAGAAGAATTATTAAAAGAAGATGCTGAAATAAAATTATTTAATGGATTTAAAGATATAAATATAAAGGTTCAAGAATTATTAAAAGATAAAAAGTATAGTGAAGCATTAGATGCATTTGCATCATTAAGACCGTTAGTAGATAATATGTTTGATAATGTAATGGTTATGGATAAAGATGAAGCTATAAAAGAAAATAGATTAGCTTTATTAAAACAAATATATGATACTATGCTTACTATTTGTGATTTATCAAAAATAGTTTATAAATAATATAAATATTAAGGGGTTAAAATATATATTATATGAAATGTTTTTAATTTTATATAATATTATATTTCGCCCCTTATTTTAATCTTATTAAAATTAAAGGTACAATAAGGCGTATTAAAATGTTAAAATAAATATAAAGTGGGTAGTATAAAGAGTGTATCACATTAAGAAGGAAGGTGATTACTATTCAACTAAATCAAAGACAACTAAAAATAATAGATATAGTAAAAGCTAATGAGCCTATAACGAGTGAAAATATTGCAGCTAAATTAAATGTAACACGTGCTACATTAAGATCTGATTTAGCAATATTAACTATGACAGGAGTATTAGATGCAAGACCTAAAGTAGGGTATTTTTACTCTGGAGTTAGTAGTTTGAATTTAGCTAGTAATAGTATAAAAGGTAAAATTGCTAAAGATATAATGAGTAGCCCTGTAATGGCAAAACAAGATATAAGTATATACGAAGTAATTGTAAACATATTTTTATCTGATGTAGGGAGTATATTTATAACAGATGATAATGATAATTTGTGTGGAGTAGTATCTAGAAAAGACTTACTTAAAGCGACAATTGGAGGCTCTGATATTAATAAAATTCCAATAGGAATGATTATGACAAGAACTCCTAATGTAATAACTGTAAATAGTGATGAAGATATAACATCGATTGTAAAAAAGATAATTGAGCATGAAGTTGATTCTCTTCCAGTAGTTGAATTAAATGAAGGTCAAAATAAGATTAAAGTAGTTGGAAGAATTTCTAAAACTAATATAACTAAGTTATTTTTAGATATGCTTGAAAACTAGGTAAAGTGGGGGATTGGATGGAGACTTTAATTATATACGCGATATCTGACTCTGTAGGTGAAACAGCTCAGCAGGTTGCAAAAGCAGCTATATCACAATTTTCTATAAATGATAATTATGAGATAAGACGATTTCCATATGTTGTAGATAAAAAGTTTTTAATGGAGATATTAAATAGCGGTAAAAATGAAGATGCGATTATTTTATATACTTTAGTAAATGAAGAATTATCTAATTTAACTAAAGAATATTGTCAAAGTAAAGAATTAAGTAATATAGATTTAATGTCACCGATACTGAGAGAGATATCTAATAAGATTAATAAAAAGCCTAAAATGGAACCTGGTACAATAAGAAAATTAGATGAAAGTTATTTTAAAAGAGTAGAGGCTATCGAATTTGCAGTAAAATATGATGATGGTAAAGATCCTATAGGCATATTAAAATCAGATATAGTGCTAGTTGGGATATCTAGAACGTCTAAAACTCCTCTTAGCATGTACTTAGCTAATAAAAATATAAAAGTTGCTAATGTACCATTAGTTCCAGAAATAGCATTACCAAAAGAATTAAACAATATAAATCCTAAGAAAATCATAGGTCTTACAAATACACCTGAAAAATTAAACAAGATAAGACAAGAAAGATTAAAAGCGCTTGGTTTATCAAGTAATGCGAATTATGCTAATATTGAAAGAATATTACAAGAGCTTGATTATTCAGATAGTATTATGAAAAAGTTAGGATGCCCAGTTATAGATGTTTCAAATAAGGCAATAGAAGAAACTGCAGGTATAATTATAGACTTAATGAAAGAAAATCATATAAGTTCATTAAAGATTAGAGATAGATAAACAAAATTTAAGATTGTCCATATAAGAATACTCCTTAAAATATGTATGCTTTGAAACGAATTTATATCGTAATGCATATATTAATAAAGGAGTATTTTATGTTGTGGAGGGAATTTTATGATAAAATGTCCTAGATGTGGAAAAGAAGTTTCTACTAGACCCAGGAACGGTATGTCCAAGATGTGGTCTTAATGTGTATGAAGTTACTGAGAAAATAAGATGTCCAGAGCCTAAATGTAGAGCATTAGTATCAAAAAAGTTAGAGTATTGTCCTAAATGTGGTTGTAAGCTTAGAGGATATAAGTTTAATGAACTAATGAGAATTGCTAAGAATAAAATTGATAAAGTAATATATAATGATGATGAAGAATAGGAAGGTATTACTTTCCTATTCTTTTTTTATAGTCCAACCAAAATATCCGTTATCCTTTTTTGAGAATTTTAAAATTGCATCGAATTTAGTACCATTATTTGATGTAAGAGACTTAACTTTTGCTTGACCATTTTTTAAAATACTCTTTATCATAGTTTTATTAGGTTTCTTTTTGTAAAATTCTAAATATTTATCATTTTTCCATATACCAAACTTACAATTATTGTAGTTTTCACATAGATATCCTTTTTCAAATTCAAAAACACTTCCTTGGCATACTGGACATTTACCTAAGGCATCGTGATTTGATGATTTAGAAGCATTAGATGAAACTTTAGTATTTTTATTTGAAATTAATTTAGATTCTTTCATATATCTTTTTGTTTTAGGATTGTATGTATAATTTTCTGTACTTATACTTTTTTTACTATCATTTTTTATTAAATTAACATTTTGGTATATAAAATTCATTATATTAGTCAAATATTCTTTTCTAGTAAATTTTCCTTTTTGTATATCACTTAAGCTTTTTTCTAGTTTACCAGTATAATCAACGTCAAATAAGTCTTTTACTGGGAATATTTCAACTAAATTTTTACCTAAATCAGTTATAGTGTAAGATTTGCCTTTCTTTTTAACATATCCTACTTGACCTATTTTCTTTAAAACATCAGCACGAGTTGCAGATGTACCTATAGAATACCCAGATAAAACTGTAGTGTCATCATCAGAAACATTTTTTCCACAATTTTTCATAGCTTTAAGAAGAGTATCTTCAGTATATGGCTTTGGCGGAGTAGTTTGTTTAGTTAATACTTTAATATCTAAAACATCAACAGTTTCAAAGTTGTTAACAATAGGTAATAAATCATCTTTTTCTTCTTTATTATAAACTTCTAAATATCCTTTTACTTTTAAAATTTTTCCTTTAGTGAGGAATATATTTTTATCTACTTCGGTTTTTATTTCTGTATTTTCATACTCTGCAGGAGGCATAAAGTTAGCAATAAATCTATCCTTTATAGCGTTATATACAATCTGTTCATCATTAGATAGATTATTTGGAATTATATATGTAGGTATTATTGCACTATGGCTATCAACTTTTGAAGAGTCAAATATTCTTTTATTTTTACTAAATGAAATTTTACCTTCATAAGGAAGACCTATTTTTAATTTATCTAAAGTTTGGGAAACCTTAGGAGCTAAACTTTCTTCTAAGTAAATAGAATCTGTTCTAGGATATGTTATATAACCACCTTTACCTTTTCCTTCATAAAGAGATTGACATATATTTAAAACTTTGTCTGAAGTAAAATTTGAGTATTTAGATGTTATAAAACCTTGAAGAGATGTTAAACTAAAAAGCTTTGGGGCGTACTCTTTAGATATAGTAACCTTTTTATCAATTACAATACCTGTATTTGATGTGATACTATCGATAATTTTATTAGCTTCTTCTAGTGTATCTAATTTACTTTCTTTTCCTTTAATGTATTTACCTTTATAAGTACCATTTGAACATTTAAAATTACCTTCTATTTCAAAATAATTTTTAGGAATAAAATTAGCTATTTCCATATCTCTATCATAAACTAATTTTACAGTAGGAAGTATAACTCTACCTATATTAAGTAATTTACCATTACCATACTTTAGAGTTGCAACAGAAGTAAAATTAATACCTATTAGCCAATCTGTTAAAAGCCTAGTATATCCAGCAGCTTGTAAATTTAACATATCTGAATTATCTTTTAAATTTTTAAGGCCTCTAGTTATATCTTCTGGAGTCCATTCGTTAACTAGTATTCTTTTTATAGGTTTTTTATTTTTAGCTAGTAGGAAAATTAAAAATGAAATTAATTCACCTTCTCGATCATTATCTGTTGCATTTATTACATACTCAATATCATCTCTATTTAAAAGCTTTTTTACTGTATCAAACTGTTTATTCTTTGAACTATCTACTTTAAACTTAAATTTATCGCTTGGTATAAATGGAAAGTTATCCATTTTCCAAGAACCGCTGTATTTCTCTTTGTCATAGTCTTTCATATCGTATAAAGATACTAAATGACCTACAGCGTAAGTAACTATATAATCATTTCCTTCAAAGTATCCATCATGCCTAGTTTTAGCACCTAGGAAAGTAGCTATTGTTTTAGCAACAGATGGTTTTTCTGCTAGTATAAGCTTCATAACAACCTCCTTTTAAATACTATTTATCTTATCATATAAAAATAAAATACTGCAAGATAGTATAGAAATTAAATTTAAATTATAAAAGCAATAAAAGTATAGAAAATGATGGAAAATAGCCAAAAATATAGACACTAACTTATTAATTTGCAATAATATTATTAATAAAAAATATAAACTAAACTAGTATAGGTATTTATATATGCTTATTTATAGGGAGAGGAGTTGATTAAAGTTATAGTTATATAACTATAATTTATAATTATGAATTTCAATAAAAAACATATTATATCAGGTGTTGTAGCTACATCTATAATGTTACCATTATGTAGCACAATATCAAATGCAGATGGTATAGAATATAAAGTTATAACAGGAAACTCTGTTAATTTCAGAACTGGACCAGGAACAAAGTATTCATCTATATGTAAGTTAAATAAAGGCTATAAAGTTGAATACATAGGAACTAATGGTTCATGGGTACAAGCAAAGTATAATGGAAAAACTGGATATATACATGGTGATTATATAGGAGAATATAATAATACAAGTACAACTACTAAAATAGTAACTGCAACAAATCTTAATGTAAGAAGTGGAGCTGGAACTAAATACTCTATTATTGGAAGTTTAAAAAAAGGTACAAGTATATCTGTGATATCAGAATCTAATGGATGGTCAAAAATAAACTATAATGGAAAAACTGGATATGTATCAAGTAAGTATTTAGCTTATAATACATCATCAAATAATAATAGTTCAAATGAAACCGTTAAATATAAAAAAATAGTAACAGCAACAAGTCTTAACTTTAGAAATGGACCATCAACTACTTCGTCAAAAATAGGAAGTATAAAAGAAGGAAGTGAAGTTGGTGTAATATCAGAATCTAATGGATGGTCAAAAATAAGCTATAATGGAAAAATTGGATATGTGTCAAGCAAGTATTTAGGAGATAAAACGACTTCATCAAGTTCAACTTCAAGTGAAAAGGTTGAGAAGCTTATAAGTTTTGCTAAAAAGTTATTAGGCAAAAGTTATTCTTGGGGAGCAGAGGGGCCTAGTTCATTCGATTGTTCAGGATTTACCTACTATGTATTTAAAGAAAGTGCTAATATAACAATACCAAGAACTTCAAAAGAACAAGGTAAGTATGGAACATATGTAAGTTATAGTAATTTAAAAAAGGGTGATTTAGTATTTTTTGATACAGATGGAAGTAATAATAGTGCTATTAACCATGTAGGTATATATCTAGGTGATGGAGATTTTATTCATTCATCTTCAACTAAGGGAAAAGTAATAACATCTAATCTTAATAGTGGATACTACAAAGATGCATTTGTAAATGGACGTAGAGTTTTATAAAGTAAAAGATGACATTGAAATGTCATCTTTTTTGTATTTATTATTAAAATATTAAAAATTTACAATGTATAAATACTATATTATTT
>JAEIGA010012405.1_pt1 | contig 12941 bp, 11 predicted proteins | sample 9270691 | NCBI WGS metagenome assembly JAEIGA01 (sample SAMN17057246, study PRJNA624740) | gut metagenome | biome: biome; isolation source: fecal sample | host: Bos grunniens | place: China: Xizang | collected 2019 | reverse complement strand
ATCAATAGTAGAGATGAAGGTTGTTTGGGGCTTCGATAATACGCCTCCGATTCGCAATGGTGTGGCTACGGTGGGCTCCTACGATGGAGTGCATAGAGGTCACCGCATACTCCTCGACGAGGTTGTGCGACGAGCGAAGGCGTGCGATGGCGAGAGCGTTGTGCTCACCTTCGAGCCTCATCCACGCATTACACTCGGCAATGACGAGGGGTTACGCCTCCTCTCGTCGTTCGAGGAAAAGAGTCGCTTGCTGGAGCAGGTTGGCATAGATTATGTGGTTGTAATACCATTTGATAAGGCTTTTAGTCGTCTTTCACGCGAGGAGTTTATCGACGATTATCTCGTGGGTAAACTCGGTTTAAAACAGCTTGTGGTGGGCTATAATCACCACTTTGGTCACAATAAGGAGGGCAACCACTCGTTCTTGTTGCAACACGGAGTGTTAGAGGTTGTCGAGGTGGCGCAATATACCGACAATGGCAATAAGGTGAGTTCGACCACCATTCGCGAGGTGCTGGCTGAGGGTAATTTTACCCTTGCACGACAACTGCTCGGTCATCCCTATATAATAATAGGTATGGCAGATGCGGAGGGTGTGGTCTTGACCGACAAGTATAAACTCTTGCCTACGGATGGTCGCTACGCCTGCACCATAAATGGCGTGGAGAGCGAGTGTGAAGTAAGCAATGGTGTGTTGAAACAAGGTGTATATTTCTCACAAAAGATAGAGATTTTGTTATGATTAGTTATGACGCAAAGATTAGAGTAAACTATAAGGATACCGACCAGATGGGCATTGTTCATCACTCGAACTATATCGTCTATTACGAGATGGCTCGTGTCGCAGCGTTGCGTGAGTGGGGTATGCCATACTCCGAGATGGAGAAGTCGGGTATTATCTCGCCAATCTTGGAGGTGGGCTCAAAGTATATCCAGCCCGCATATTTCGACGAGGTATTGACCGTACGAGTAATTGTCGAGGAGATGCCTATGGTGCGCTTGAAGGTGCGTTACGAACTCTATAACGAGGCTGGAACGCTCATAAATACGGGACACACTTGGCTCGGCTTCCTCGATGGAGTATCTCGCCGTCCTTGTCGTGCGCCACAATCGCTGATTGAGGGTTTGAAGCGAGTAGGACTTGAGTAGCATTCCGACATAAAACAAGAGAGTGCACAGATTGTCTCTGTGCACTCTCTTTTTATTGTGTATGTAGTTTACTCCTTCGCTCCAATCAACGAAATCGAACGCTGGATAAAGTCCGAAAGGTTTTTGCCCTTGAGCATTCCATTCGAGAGGAGTGCCAAATCGATAATCTGGCGTACAAGGCTATTCTCCTTGCCAATCTCCTTGAGGCGGAGGTTGCGCTCGTCGCGGAGTGTCAAAATCTTCTCCGAGAGCTCCTTACGCATATCCTTCTCCTCGGTGGTGAGCTCTTCATCCTTCTTGCCTTTGGTCAACTCCTCGAAGCGACTCTCCTCGGCAACCGCTGCGTCAATCTTCTTGGTAATGCTCTTCAACTTATCGCCATAAGCCTTCTCTACCGAGTCGAGGATATCGATTACGATAGGGTGGTTACCATTCACAGCGATTGTGAAGTTGTCAGGCATCTGACCGTAGAATTGACTCATCTGTCCGCCCGACATCTTCGCCATATCCTTCATACGGCGCATAAACTCATTCTGGGTGATAACTATCGGCGCATCATCTGCCGACATCGCCTCGAACGAGATATTGTAGCGAATATCTTCGTCATCGGGCAACTGAGCCTCGAAAACCGGACGCATAATCTCCTGCTGAGCCTCGCTCAGCGAAATCTTATTCTCCTCCTTCTTGCGGATAAGGTGGTCGATGATGTCGCTATCCACGCGCACAAAACGGGTGTTCTCGTTCTTCTGCTCGTACCAATTTATGTAGTGACTATCGAGTTGCCCATTCATCTCCAACACATCATAACCCTTTGCCTTTGCCGACTGGAGGAACGAGTGTTTGCCTACGATGTCGTCAGTATAGAGGATAATTAACTTGTCGTCCTTGTCGGTCTGCAAATCCTTTACGGCCGCACAATACTCCTCGGCTGTAAAGTATTTACCCTCGATATTCTTCCACAACATACAACCTGAGGCCTTCTCTGCAAACTTCTCATCGGTCAAGATGCCGTACTGAATGAAGATTTTCAAATCGTCCCACTTCTGCTCATACTCTGCGCGCATAGTCGAGAAGAGCTCGTTCAATCGCTCTGCCACCTTGCGGGTGATGTAGCCCGAAATCTTCTTTACGTTGCTGTCGCTCTGCAAGTAGGAACGCGAAACATTCAACGGAATATCTGGCGAGTCGATAACACCGTGCAAGAGTGTCAAATACTCTGGTACGATGCCCTGCACCTCGTCTGTTACGAATACCTGGTTGCAGTAGAGCTGAATCTTGTTCTTCTGAATCTCGAAGTTATTGTGGATGCGTGGGAAGTACAAGATGCCTGTGAGGTTGAACGGATAGTCGATGTTCAAATGGATAGAGAACAATGGCTCCTCGCTCATAGGGTACAACGCCTGATAGAAGGCCTTGTACTGCTCTTCGGTGATATCGGCTGGCTTGCGAGTCCAGAGTGGCTCAGTATCGTTTATGATATTATCCTTCTCGGTATCGACATATTTGCCATCCTTCCACTCCTTGACCTTGCCAAAGATTACTGGCACCGGCAAGAAACGGCAATACTTGTTGAGCAACTCATTGACCTTGCTCTCCTCGGCATACTCTGCGCACTCCTCCGAGAGGTGCAAAACGATTGTTGTACCCCGCTCGCGCTTCTCCGAGAGTTCCTCCATCGAGTACTCTGGTGAGCCATCGCACATCCAATGCACTGAAGGCTTCTCCGAGTCGTACGACTGGGTGAAAATATCCACCTTATCCGACACCATAAATGCCGAATAGAAGCCCAAACCGAAGTGGCCAATAATCGCCTGGTTTTGGTATTTAGCCAAAAACTCCTCTGCACCTGAGAATGCAATCTGATTGATATACTTATCGACCTCCTCCGCCGACATTCCGATACCATTGTCAGTCACCGAGAGGGTGCGAGCCTCCTTATCTACGGCGATACGCACAGTCAACTCACCAGTCTCGCCAGCAAAAACGCCAGTCGAAGCGAGGGTGCGAAGTTTCTGTGTAGCATCCACAGCATTTGATACCAACTCACGCAAGAAGATTTCGTGGTCGGAATACAAGAACTTTTTAATTACGGGGAAGATGTTTTCGGTTGTTACCCCAATTTTTCCGTTTTTCATACCTATATATATTTATTATTATTTTTGCTTTCCGAAAAAATGAGTGTTCAAACCTTGTGCCACTTATGATTTTGTGGTGTAAGTCTGCCAAAATGTCATAAGCGCTACCAATATGGCAACGCTTATGACATTAATAAAATATGTTTTACCAACTACTTGAATTCGTGACGATGTTTAACTGCCCCCGACATATCAATCACATCAATAGCAACACCATTAGCATCGATATTTGCTTTCAATGCGGTATTGTGTGCGTTTACGAGAATTGGGAACTCAGCATCAGTCGTATCGGGTGTATTGTATGAGTATTTGTGGGTGTGTCCCGAAAGCATAACAGTGATGTTTGCTTTGTTCAAGATCGGGAGGAAACACTCGCCTGCGTGCTTAGGGCCGTGCCACATATTCTTGCCTCCGATTGGCGGCATATGCATAAGCACTATGCGATACTTAGCATTCTTGCACTCTTCACTCTCAACAACCTTTTTGAGCCATTCGGCCTCCTCTTTGCGAAATTGGTCATAAACAGCTGTTTCGTAGTATTCAAGACAACTATCTGGCTTATCCTCGCCACCATCCAAGATGATGTAGAAGACATTGCCGTGTTGGAGAGTATAGTAGGTTTTGTTATTGAGCGTTGGGAAATAGGTCAAAAAGTTTGTAGCAAAAAGACCACGGGTTTCGTGATTGCCGCGTGCAAGGTAGAAAGGCACTTGCTTCGCAAAGTGATTTACCGAAGCATCAACAAATCCCTGGAAGAGAATCTCTTCGGTGGTTACCATACTTACCATATCACCTGTGTAGAATACCATATCGGTCTTGCCCTTCTCGAATGTATTTAGCAACGCCTCAATCTTCTCCTGCTTGGCGTGGATGTCGTTCAGCATAATAAACTGTGACTTCTCTTTACTAGGGTTGAGGGTGGTGAAAATGTTGTTGAAATTATTGCCGTAGACCTTAGTTGTAGCCACGTGACCATATGTTACACGATGCCCCTTCATATCGATAACCTCCTTGGAAGAGGTCGAGTAACGATAACTTTTGCCTGGCTCAAGCCCTGTGATGCGAATCTGATGCACAGTGCCATAGACACGTTTACCGAGATAGGTCTGATAGAACTGCGGACGCTCCACGTGGTAGAAGTGTGTGCCATCGTTTGGTGCAACCTCTACCCACGACAACGCCTTTGTGTCGGTCACCCACACAATGGTAGCTTCGGTATCGGTTACAGCCTGCAAATAAGGGCCGTGAATGATTTTGATTGCATATGCCGAATAGATGCCACAAAGCATCATCGCAACAAATAGAAGTTTTTTCATATTTTTATTGGGTTAGATTAGAATTATTGTAGCCTTCATTGCTCCGTGTGCACCCATAACCAAAGCCTGCTCGATGTCGGCAGTCTTCGATGGGCCCGAAATAAAGGCTCCATAAGCTAAATCGTTGAGTGAAATTTGTGCTACGGCATCGTGCATAGTATCAACGATTGATGCTCTGTCAAGTAGTATTACGAGGTGTTTGCAGGCGAAAAGGTGAGCCTTGCGTCTGCCCTCCACAGGTACCCATACTGCGCCATTCTCCGCTACACCAATCTTGCCACGCACAACCGAGGTGTACTCTCCTCCAAGTTCGTGGACATCGGCTACCATATCGGGATTTACTGCTTGTGGCAAATCCTCCAATGGAGATACGAGCTCTGGGCAATCTACTCCGCACGCAGCAAGTGTTTTGTCGAGTGATTCGGTAAACTCTACCACCTCACCACCGACACCATTTACCATCTCGGTAAAGTGTGCGACTTTATCATCGAAGCGTATTGGCATCAACCCTTCGAACAGAGGCTTTTCTACTTCGGCAATGCTGACAGCACGAAGTCGTGCAAGTATATTATCTCTTGTGCTCATCGTTACTCCTCCTTGTTGATTTTACCACTTTGCCACAATACGCGGAAACTCTTCTCTGCAAAGTGCGGCATTTCGCGACCTGAACTGCACCAAGGGTTTATACCATTGTTATATACAAAGCGTGGAATATATGGTGCAACCCTCAATGCCGTGTTGAAGAGTTTTGGGTTACGCATCATTAGATTCATCGCCTTGACTATCATCTTTTTCTTGCTGTCTGCCACACCGAGAGGGGACATCTGCTGTCGCCAACGATATATCTGCTCTGCCAAATCGACCTTCGCAGGGCACACTCCCGAACAAGAGTAGCAGAGAGAGCAACCCGATACATTTCCGCCATACGCCTCCGGTGAACGCAACATTCCGAGATTTATGCCGAGAGGTCCTGGTATAAAGTATGAATAGGAGTAACCTCCTGTTCGGCGATATACAGGACAGGTGTTCATACACGCTCCGCAACGCATACATTTCAGCATATTGCGATGCTCGTCATTTGCAAGTGAGGCGGTACGACCATTATCTACAATGATAAGGTGAATCTGCTTGTCCTCTTCGGGTTTGCGATATATTGAGGTGTATGTTGTTATCGGCTGTCCCGTAGCCGAGCGAGCCAACAAGCGGGTAAATACTCCGAGCGATGCCATATCGGGGATAATCTTCTCCAAGCCCATAATGGCGATATGAGTATCGGTAAATGATGTACCCATATCGGCATTACCCTCGTTGGTACATACTGCGAATGCTCCCTCCGAAGCGATAGCGAAATTCACTCCCGTCATCGACACATCTGCCGAGAGAAACTTTTTGCGCAAGTGCTTACGCGCCTCGTGAGTGAGGTATGTAGGATCGGAATTATCCTTTTCGGTTGATAGTTTGTGCTCGAACAACTCTCCCACCTCCTCACGCTTGATGTGGATTGCAGGTAGTACGATATGACTCGGTGCACACTCCATCAACTGCACGATGCGCTCTCCGAGGTCGCTCTCCACAACCTCCACACCTCGCTTTTCGAGATATGGTGCGAGATGACACTCTTCGGCCAACATCGACTTCGACTTGACGAGATGTTTCGCACCTCGTTCCTCGATGATTTTTGCAACAATGGCGTTCATCTCCTCGCCCGTTTCTGCCCAATGTACTACGATACCATTGGCTGTGGCATTGCGTTCGAACTCTTCGAGGTAGTCTGCCAAGTGCGACAAGGTATGCTCCTTGATTGCCGAGGCCGCATTACGCAATTGCTCCCATTCGGGCAATGAAAATGCCTGGCGGTCGCGCTTCTCGCGCACTGCGTAGAGGGCCTTGTCGTGCCACGAAGCACGAGCCTCATTCTTTAAGAAGGCCTTAGCCTTTACTGAGTGATAGCTCATTCTTCGGCTGTTAAGATTTCGACAATATGTTTTGTGCGTATTGCTAACTTCTCGCGCTCAATAACACCCGTCATATGCATCAAACACGAGGAGTCTGCTCCCGTAATAAACTCTGCATCCGTGGCGATATGGCGCTGCACCTTATCCTTGCCCATACGCACCGATACGGCACTCTCCTCGATTGAGAATAGACCTCCGAAACCGCAACATTCATCTCGGCGTTCAGGCTCAACAACTTCGATGCCTTCGACCAACTCCAAGAGGTTGCGTAACTTCGAATGGTATGGGATATTCAACTCGCTCGGTGCGCTCAAATGCATAAGACGCACTCCGTGGCAAGAGTTGTGAATAGACACTTTATGCGGAAAACGAGCCTTCAACGATGTTGGCTTCACCACATCGTGTATGAATTCGCAAATCTCGTAGATTCGGCTCGAAAGACATTCGTGCTTATTGTCGTGATGAGTAAGGCGTGGATATGCCTCACGCACAAACGACACGCAACTTGCCGAGGGACCTACGACATAGTCGTACTCGGCAAATAACTCCTCCATCTGCTTTGCCAAAGGCTCGGCATCTTTTTCGTAGCCCGCATTACCCATTGGCTGGCCGCAGCAGGTCTGCTCCAACGGGTAGTCAACCTCTAATCCGAGTGAGGTCAGCAACTTATAAGAAGCCTTGCCGACTTCGGGATAGAGTGCATTGACAAAGCAAGGTATGAAAAGAGCAACTTTCATTTTGCTGATGTTTATCTGCCAAACTTCTTAATTACACCACGCGCTCCGAGTGATGCACGCACAAATTCCAAAATAAAATCGCGTTCAGGCGATTGAGGAAGAGTATTCTCGACCTCGTTGCAGGCGTTCGAGAAGTTCAAATCGCTCTGGAAAATGATGCGATAAGCGTTGTGGATTGCCTCGATTTGCTCCGAGGTGAATCCGCGGCGCTGCAAGCCCAATTTGTTGATACCGGCATACGAACCAGACTCACGCATTGTAACGAATGGTGGAACATTCTGGCAAACCAACGAGCCACCCTGAATCATACAGTGGTCGCCAATCTTACACCACTGGTGTACTGCCGAGTGGCCACCAATAACTACCCAGTCGCCAACCTCAACCTCGCCAGCCAGCGATACACGGTTTGCAATAACGCAGTGGTTGCCCACAACATCATCGTGTGCCACGTGCACATAAGCCATCAAGAGGTTTCCACTTCCAACTACCGTGGTTCCACGCGAAGCTGTACCACGGCTGATGGTTACGCACTCGCGGATATCGTTGTCATCACCGATTACTGCAGTGGTCTTCTCGCCTACGAATTTCAAATCCTGCGGAAGGCACGAAATCGAAGCTGCGGTGTGAATCTTGTTGCGCTTACCGATGCGAGCGCCATCGTGAATAACTGCACCTGGACCAATCCAGCAATCGTCGCCAATCTCCACATCTCCTGCGATGTAAGCAAACGGCTCTACTGTTACATTGTTTCCCAACTTCGCGTCTGGGTGAACATAAGCTAAAGGGCTAATCATATCTAAAATTAAAAATTCAAAGTTAAAAGTTAATTAGGGGCGTTAGAGGTTATTAGAGAATATTAGTGTTTTATCTCTCAACTTTCAGCTCTCCGCTCTCAACTCAAAAACTATTTGTTTTTTATAATTTGCGCTATTATCGTTGCCTCGCAAGCGAGTGTGTCGCCTACGAAAACCTTACACTCCACATCTGCAAGGTTGCGGCGTGGTGGCTCTGCCAATACACACTCAATCTGCATCGTATCGCCTGGTACAATCTTGTGACGGAAACGCACATTGTCAATACGAAGGAAGTAGGTAGAGTAGTTTTCTGGGTCCTCGACCTTGCTCAATACATACAGACCGCTAACTTGCGCCATAGCCTCCACGATAAGCACCCCCGGCATAATAGGCTCGGTAGGGAAGTGTCCTTGGAAGAAAGGCTCGTTGATGGTTACCTGCTTGATGCCGGCAATCGAGGTGTCGTCCATATGGTAAATTCTATCTACCAACAAGAATGGAAAACGATGCGGCAACATTCGCTGAATGTCCATAATATCGAAGAGTGGAGCCTTCTTACGGTCATACCTAAAGCGTGGCTTCACACCCTCGCGGCGAATAGAGTTGCGAATCTGCTTCATAAATTCGGTGTTCGCATAGTGTCCTGGACGGGTTGCCATTACGTTACCCTTGATACGCATACCGAGCAGAGCAAAGTCGCCAAGCAGGTCGAGCAACTTGTGACGTGCCATCTCGTTGGTCGAACGGAGTTCGAGGTTGTTGAGGTATCCGCCCGTAACACGGATATCCTTCTTATCGAACAAAACAGAAAGACGCTGCAACTGCTCGTCTGTAACAGGGTTCTCAACGATTACGATTGCGTTATCTACATCGCCACCCTTTACCAAGCCCGCAGCTGCCAACATCTCAAGTTCGTGTAGGAATACAAAGGTGCGGTTTGGTGCAATCTTCTCGGAGTAGTTATCCTCGGGGTTGAAGGTTGCATACTGGTTGCCAATAACCTTCGAGTTGAAGTCGATATGAACCGAAGCCGAATACTCCTCGCTCGGATATATAGCCAACATTACACCCTTCTCAGGAATGGCGTAGACCTGCTTCTCGGTCACCTCATAGTATTTGCGGTTTGCCGACTGCTCGACAAGACCTACGCGCAAAATCTCGGCTGCATACTCGCGTGCCGAGCCATCCATAATCGGAGTCTCGGGAGCATTGATATCGACCAATGCGTTATCTACACCAAGGGTCCAAAGTGCCGACATAATGTGTTCGATAGTGCTTACGCGAGCCTCGCCTTGTGCGATGGTGGTGCCACGAGCGGTATCCACAACATAATCGCAAAGTGCAGGCACCGAAGGTGCTCCCTCAATATCTATACGACGAAAGACGATTCCGTGATTTTCGGGAGCAGGGCTGACAGTCATTGTTACCTGCTTTCCTGTGTGTAGTCCCTTACCCGAAAAGGTTATGGGAGCGCCAAGAGTATTCTGTTTTACCGACATAATATTCCAAATTTTGCAAAATGGTAAGTATAATCTTCACAAAGATAGTATTTTTTTATCAAAATTATTAATTTTGCATATTATTTTACACCCGCTATGGAGCATAAGAGTGATAATACCCCAAAACCGCAATCTCAACCCCCTCGTCAAAGACGACCAAGGTTGCGTCTGCCATTCGATAATCGTAAGGAGGATCCAGTGAGTTGGATATACGATAATCGTGTAGGTTTGTGCGTAACGATAATCGTATATTTGGTCTTTGCAATCGTCTTTGTATCGGCAAAAATCGGTACTTCGAAGCGTGCTATCGATGAAACGATGTATATCGATTTGGGTGCGGTAGAACTCGTCTCCGAAGAGCTTGAGCGCCTGAAAGAAGAGGTCCGCAAAAAGAGCGATATAGACTGGAAATCAATCCGCAATCTCTCCTCGAATGAGAACGCCTTGAACGAAAATCTCGAAGATGAAAAAGGGATGGATGTGTCGGAGTTGAATGCTGCGGCTGAGGCTGTCGAGAAGGAGCGCAGGGCCAATCGTGAAGCCTACGAACGAGGCTTGCGCGAGGCTAATGCCATAGGCGAGAATCGCAAAATGGGAGATGGCGACAAAGAGCGCAAAGACTCCAAGCGTAAAGGCAGTGTTACGGTGAGCTTCTCGTTCAAAAATCCAGTGCGATATAGTCGATATCTGGTAAAACCCGCATATCGTTGCGAAGGTGGTGGCGAGGTTGTTGTATCGGTAGTGCTAAATCAGCGTGGTGAGGTTGTGTCGGCCTGGGTACAGAGTGGCGGTGATGAGTGTATGCGTCAAACTGCCATAGAGTCGGCACGCAATTCGCGTTTCGATATCAACAATAATGCTCCTGCAAAGCAGCAGGGAACAATAACTTACATTTTCATTCCGCAGTAATATTTACAAACAATGATAAATGCAGAACATTTCCTACTAATCGGAGCCATACTCCTCTTTGTTGCAGTTATGGCGGGCAAGGTGGCGTATCGTTTCAACGCCCCAGCTCTCTTGCTGTTTTTGGCGGTAGGACTATTCTTTGGATACGATATTCTCTCGTTCAACTCTCCCGAATTGACACAGTTTATTGGTATGGTGTCGCTCTGTATCATCCTATTTTCGGGCGGTATGGACACAAAGTTTTCGGAAATTCGACCAGTGCTTGCCGAGGGCGTAACACTCGCTACGGCAGGTGTTTTGATGACGGCGATGCTGCTCGGAGGTTTTATCTATTTGGTGTCGCCTTGGCTTGGAGTTGAGTTGTCGTTTCCGTTGGCATTGTTGTTAGCCTCGACCATATCCTCTACCGACTCGGCATCGGTATTCTCCATATTGCGTACTCGCAGACAGGGCTTGCGTGAGAATTTGCGCCCTTTGTTGGAGTTGGAGAGTGGTTCGAATGACCCTATGGCATATATTCTCGTTATCCTTTTGATTAAGATGCTTGGTGGTGATGGCGAAGAGATGAGCATAGGTGGAGCAATCTTGATGTTTGTGGTGCAGATGGCGGCAGGTGCTATGATTGGCTACCTCTTTGGTCGCGCTTCGGTTTGGATTATCAACAAAATTAATATAAACAACGCCTCACTCTATTCGGTGCTGTTGCTGGCGTGTGTATTCTTTACCTTCTCATTTACCTCTTTGGTCAAGGGTAACGGCTACTTGGCAGTCTATATTGCAGGTCTTATAGTGGGTAACAATAAACTCGTAAATAAGCGTACGGTAACAACCTTCTTTGACGGTATAACCTGGTTGTTCCAGATTATAATGTTCCTTATGCTCGGCCTGCTGGTTACGCTCGAAGATGCACTGAAACCGCAAATTCTTTTGCTCGGCGTTGTGGCAGGAGTATTCTTGATGTTTGTGGCACGCCCTGTGGCGGTGCTATTGGCACTTTCACCATTCCGTAAACTCTCGAAGAAGGCTCGTGGTTATATCTCGTGGGTGGGATTGCGAGGTGCTGTGCCTATTATCTTTGCTACATATCCTTGGGTTTCAAAAATAGAGGGGGCAGAGATTATCTTCAATGTGGTATTTATTATGACCATACTCTCGCTTGTCATACAGGGTACTACGGTCAGCAGTATGGCAGAATTGTTCGGCTTAGCATATACTGAGAAGGAGAGTAAATTCGAGAGCGCTTTGCAGGATAAGGTGAAGTCGGCATTTACCGAGATTGCTGTTACGGAGCAGATGCTCTCGGAGGGAAATACGCTCAATAAGGTGTCGTTGCCCGACAATACACTCGTGGTTATGGTTTGTCGAGATGGCGACTACTTCGTGCCGAAGGGAAATGCCGAGTTGCATATTAGCGATAAGTTGTTGATTTTGTCCGATAGGAATGATGAACTCGCAGCCCATTACAAGGAGTACGGTGTGGAGGATATTATTTCGTTTAAGTAGAAAATTTCCTATCTTTGCATTATGGAATTGTGCGAAACGGAGCTTAGTTGGTTTGCTATGCGTGCGACCTATGGTCGTAATCTGATGGCGCAGAGGTTGCTCGAAATGCAGAAAATCGAGAGCTTTGTGCCTATGCGTAAGCGCACCACAAAGGTTGGTAGACGCATCAAGACCGATATGATTCCAGTAGTACGCGACCTTATCTTCGTACAAGGAGTAAGAGAGGAAGTGCAAGAGGCTAAGGGTAAAATTCCATATTTGCACTACATAACTTGCCCTTCGGAGGGTAGAAACATCCCTGTAGAGGTACCTACAGAGCAGATGCAGCAGTTTATTGCAGTCTGCAATGAGATGGATGATAGTGCAGAAGTATTGTCTGGCGAGGAGGCTCATTTCGAAGTTGGTGAGCGTGTTCGTGTTACGGGCGGAGCATTTAAGGGGTGCGAAGGTCGCTTGGTGAAGATTGAGGGCAAGCGTGCGAAGCGCTTTGTTGTAGCAATTGAGGGGGTTATTGCGGTGTCAGTATCGGGAATAACCGCAGAGAATATTGAGAAGATATAGATGAAAATTATAAAGACAAATATTGAGGGCGTGGTGATTATCGAGCCACGCGTATTCGAGGACGAGCGAGGCTATTTCTTTGAGTCCTTCTCCGAAAGAGAATTTTGTGCAGAGGTTGACGAGTGTCATTTTGTGCAGGACAACGAAGCGAAATCTTCGTATGGAGTAGTTCGTGGTCTTCATTTTCAATTGCCACCGCACGCGCAGAGCAAGTTGGTGCGTGTTGCAAAAGGTCGTATTCTCGATGTTGCGGTTGATATTCGCAAGTCATCGCCCACCTTCGGCAAATATGTTGCAGTAGAGCTCTCTTCGGAGAATCATCGTCAAATCTTTATCCCTCGCGGATTTGCTCATGGCTACTCGGTATTGAGCGAGGAGGCGGT
>JAEIGA010012404.1_pt1 | contig 12941 bp, 7 predicted proteins | sample 9270691 | NCBI WGS metagenome assembly JAEIGA01 (sample SAMN17057246, study PRJNA624740) | gut metagenome | biome: biome; isolation source: fecal sample | host: Bos grunniens | place: China: Xizang | collected 2019 | reverse complement strand
TTCCCAATCGTTCTCCACGGTTCTTCATCAGTTCCACAGGATGAGGTTGCTACTATCAACCAGTACGGTGGTGCTCTCAAGGCTGCTATCGGTATTCCTGAGCCATGGCTCCGTAAGGCTGCTGAGTCTGCAGTATGCAAGATCAATATCGACTCTGACTCACGTCTTGCTATGACAGCGGCTATCCGCGAGGTATTCGCTACTAAGCCAGCTGAGTTCGACCCACGTAAGTACCTCGGTCCTGCACGTGATAACATGAAGAAGCTTTACATCCACAAGATCGTTAACGTTCTTGGTTCAGACGGAAAGGCTGAGTAATTTTTACTCAATATTGATAATGGCGCATCTCGTTCTACGGGATGCGCTTTTTGTTTACTTTTATTTCAACTTCTACTCTAAAATCTTATATTTGCAATTGGAGAAATTATATTGAATCGCTAATGAAAAAAGTATTCTATTTCGTAGCCGCAGTCATTGTGGCGTTGGCTCTAAATTCCTGCAGATCTGAGGAGAGTGGAGTGTTGGCTGTAAGACTTGATGAGACAGCCATTGAGATCGTGAAGGGTGAAACATACCAGTTGAAGGCGACAGTGGTTCCTGCCGACGAAAATGCGGTCATTACATGGAAGTCGGAGGACGAGGCATATGTCAAGGTAGATGAGAACGGTCTTGTGACTGCCGTAGCTCTCAAGGTGGATGAGGAGGTGTCTTCGGATGAAGAAGAGAATTCGCAGGCAGTTTCCGTATATGCTATGTATGAGGGTGGTGCTGCCGAGTGCGAGGTGACCGTACTCCCTCTTGAGGCTTCTTCCATCAAGGTGTCGCCGGAGCAGACAACAATGAAATATGGTGAACAGATGATGTTCACAGTTGAATATACTCCTGAGGATGTGGATGTCAAGGGTGTGGAGTGGTCAACTTCCAACGCTTTTGTTGCTGTCGTAAAGGACGGCGTCGTTACCGCCAAGGGATATGGTTCATGCGAGATTATCGCAAAGTACGGCCGAATCGAGTCCAGGGCCTATGTTCTTGTTTTAGAATAAATCAATTTTTAGGATATGAAAAGAATAAGTCTTATTCTTTCTATGGTGTTCCTTTCGCTGACAGCTCTTTTTGTTGCTTGCCAGGAGGACATCGTGGAGAATGTAAAGGTATCGCTCAATATGTCTGCCCTTTCTCTGAATAAGGGAGAATCGCAGCAGTTGAAGGCTGTCATCAGCCCGTCGACTTCTAAGGTGGACCTGAAGTGGACATCATCAGATAATAATGTTGCGACAGTAGGCACCGACGGAACTGTTTTCGGAGTTTCTGCAGGTGATGCAGTAATTACAGTAACTGCAGATAAGTCCAGCGCGACCTGCAAGGTGACAGTACGCCCGACTCCAGTTCAGGCGGTTGAACTGGACCGCACTTCAGCTGAAATGGTCATCGGCGATAAACTCGTTCTCAAGGCAAGTGTGAAGCCTGACGATGCTGACGCTGTAGTTACATGGAAATCACTTAATGAGACTGTCGCAAAGGTAAGCGCTTCCGGAGAGGTTGAGGCTCTCGCTGCCGGAAGAGCTACAATCGTGGCTGAGGCAGGCGGAAAGATCGCTCAGTGTATGATCAATGTCGCTACTCCGGTAGTGAATGTGGAGTCTGTAAAGATTACAAAGTATACAGACCTCATGATCGTAGGTGAGACCTTCAATTTTGAGGCAGTCGTTACACCTGACAATGCGACAGACAAGTCTGTTGTCTGGGAGTCAGGAAATAAATTTGTAATTGCCATAGGCAGTGACGGAAAGGCAGAGGCTCTCAGTGAGGGCACAGTCGAGATTTCTGTAAAGACAGTCGATGGAGGAAAGACCGATAAGTGTGTGGTGATCGTGAAATCTCCTGTGGTGCCGGTTCAGAGTGTGACTATCTCAAACAAAGAGGCAGAGGGCTTCAATCTGATCAAAGGCCAGACAAGAATCCTTAAGGCGACTGTCGCTCCGGAGAACGCAACAGACAAGAGCGTAGAGTGGTCGGTGACAGATCCGGCAGTCCTCTCTGTAGACAATGCAGGAATGGTTACGGCAATCGGCGGCGGTACAGCTAAGGTGATTGTAAAGACAAAGGACGGAGGCAAGACCGATGAGTGTACCTTTACTGTGACAGTACCTGTTGATAAGGTGGAGATCACTGCTTCTCCTGAGGGACTTAAACTCACAGAGGGAGATCAGTTCCAGTTTGCCGCTAAGGTAAGCCCGGATGATGCTTCTGACAAGACTGTCAACTGGACTTCATCTGAAACATCTGTCCTGACTGTTGACCAGACAGGAAAGGCAGTTGCTCTGAAGGCCGGAAAGGCAAAGGTGACTGCGGCTTCTGCAGATGGAAGCAAGTCTGACAGCCGTGAGATCACAGTCGAGCCAGGAGAAGAGATTGTCCGTGTGACAGGTGTAGAGTTTGACTATGACTATGTAGACGTGGCTCTTGGTGGTGAGGTCACACTTTCAGCAAATGTTCTTCCTGTAAATGCGACCGACAAGTCCCTTACCTGGAAGAGCGGCGATGAGACTATCCTTACCGTAAAGGACGGAGTTGTCAAGGGTCTTAAGATCGGTCAGACGACAGTAACGGTTACTACAAATGACGGTTCGTTCTCGGATGTATGTACTGTGAATGTGGTCATCCCTGTGACAGGTATTACTCTCAGCACCACATCTATCGAAATCGAGGAAGGCAAGCAGACGACAATCGTCGCTACAATAGAACCTGAAAATGCAACAAATAAGGGCGTGACATGGCGTTCAAGCAATCCGGATGTGGCAAATGTAACAAATGGAGTTGTAGTTGCCATATCTAAGGGTGAGGCTGAAATCTCGGCAAATACTGTAGACGGACATAAGACAGCAACCTGTAAGGTGAAGGTTAAGGCACGTTATGTTGCTGTGGAGTCGATCAAGATTACAGAGTACTCGACAAATCTCAAGGTCGGTCAGAGCTATCAGTTCGCTGCCAAGGTGACACCGGACAATGCTACAGATGGCTCATACGTTTGGTCATCAAGCAATACTGCAGTTCTTACTGTAGACCAGGATGGTCACGTCGCTGCCGTATCGGAAGGTGTCGCTGACGTAATTGTTAAAGCTGTTGATGGAGGCAAGACAGATAAGTGCACAGTCAAGGTTGAACCTGTGACCACATCTGTAGAGTCAGTGAAGATCGTGACTGCTCCTACCAACGACATCCTTTATATGGGCAGAACCTTCAAGTTCGTTGCTACAGTATCTCCAGCGGATGCAGAGGACAAGACAGTTACATGGTCGTCTTCAAATCCTGAGGTATTGGCGATCGATGAAGAAGGAAATGCAAGAACAGTCTCACTCGGACGAGCAGTCATTACCGTGACAACGAAGGACGGAGGAAAGACTGATTCACGTGAGATCAGAGTTCTCAACCAGAGTGTATATGTCAAGGATGTTGAGATTACTTCAAGACCATCCAATAACAGAATGTTTGAGGGAGACGTCTTCACTTTCACTGCAAAGGTTAATCCGGACGACGCTTCAGACAAGAGTGTGACCTGGTCGTCATCTGACACTCAGGTGCTGACTATCGATCAGGATGGTAAGGCAACTGCTTTACAGGCAGGTTCGGCTACCGTGACAGTTAAGACAAAAGACGGAGGTAAGGAAGCTAAGACACTGGTGACCGTAGTCGCTCAGGGAGAAGGTGTGCGCCCGACCAAAGTAACTCTTAATTCAGAGGGTGGACTTAAGTATGTGCGCCACGGAAAGACCCTTCAGCTGCAGCCTACATATTCACCGGCAGGCTCATATCCGCTCAATGTGCAGTGGTACAGTAATGATGAGAAACTCGCTGTTGTAGATAACAATGGTCTTGTGAAGGCTGTTGGTTTTGACTACAACAAGTCATATGCAGACTATGCTTATGGCGAGGAGTACCCTGAGGTCAAGATCACTCTCGTTGCTGATGGTTTGCAGGCTGTCTATAAGATCAGAATCCGTCCTGCGGTTCCTGAGAAGATAGTTGTGGATAACCCACCTCCAACAAGCATGACAGTCGGTGAGACTTGGGACTTCGGTAAGGTGACCATCTTCCCTGAGGAGGCTGAGGACCGTTATACCTGGATTGCAGTAAGCAGCAACCATATGCAGTCTGAAGTCGGATACGAGGGCAAGCCGTCAAATGTATTTCAGGCTCAGGCTGTAGGTTCATGGGCACTTCAGATTTCACCTACAGGAACATTCGCATCGGTTGATGCTGAATATTCGACAGCTCACAACTATACAATCAACGTGCTTCCTATATATGAGAGCAGCATCACTCTTACAAAGACCAGCCATACTATCGAGGTAGGCAAGTCTTTCAGCCTCACAGCAACATTGAAGCCTTCTGACGTGACGTACAAGGATGTTTCATGGACATCATCAGACAACTCTGTCGCAACAGTGTCAAATGGAGTAGTGACTGCCAAGTCTTCAGGTACTGCTACCATTACTGCCAAGTCGCATCATGGCAAGACAGCAACCTGCCAGGTGACTGTTCAGAAGAAGTCTTCATCAGTAGCTGTCGGAGATTACTACTATTCTGACGGTACGACATCATCGTCACTCCAGAGCGGCAAGACTCCTGTCGGAGTAGTATTTGCTCTCGTGGATGCTGCCGGTTCAGACCCTAAGACTCTCGGTGCTGACCATTCGGGATGTACACGCGGTCTTGTTGTAGGTCTTGAGTCTTATTCGACTCAGTTTGCAAGGTCTGCATACCTTGAAGTAAGTCTCGAGGATGTTGCAGATAATGCATATGCGGCAGGTATGGTTGATATGAGAGATTACAATGCGTATAATGGATACAGCAATACCAAGGCCTTGAGGAATTGGGGTGAATGGACTATCGTATCTGTATGTTCATCTAATGCCGACAAGTATTCTATTCCAGGCAGCACATCGGGATGGTATGTTCCGTCGCTTGGTGAGATCGATCTTCTCGGTGATGCGTATGAAGTTGTAAATGAAAAACTGGCCGCGATAGATGCATCATATAAGATCGCAAAGGGAGCGGAGTTCTGGTGCAGCACGTTCTTCGGAGTGTATACAAGTTCATATACATACAACATCTCAGGAGGAGATCTCGCTGCCAACCTGCATCAGGGAACACTTTCCGGTGCGGCTCAGATCACATCGACATCTAAATTTGCAAGATTCATCTTCGCTTTCTAAGCGGAGATGAATCCATACAAGAAGAGGGGCGTCCGTAATGGCCGCCCCTCTTCTTGTATTATGAGAAATAAAAAGTCTTGATTATTTCGCTGCGATATAATCGTCGTAATCCTCCATAGCGCGAAGGATAACATCCTTTGCTACCTCAGGTCCATAGATGCTCACGAACTGCATACGGCTTGTGTGCTCTCCTGGGATATCCTTGTATGTGCTGAAGTAGTGGATGAGTCGGCGGATGATGTCTGTAGGCACCTGGTCGATGTCTGTCATCATACCGTAAACTGCGTCACTCTTAAGAACAGCGATGATCTTGTCGTCAGCCTGGTTGTGGTCGAGAAGTCTGAGACCACCGATAGGGCGTGCATTAACGATGATGTCTCCGTGGGTAACGTCCTTTTCAGTAAGGATGCAGATATCAAGCGGGTCACCGTCACCCTCCACATCCATACGTACAAGCGCCTTGTTTGTAAGTTCTGCCATCTTTGGACCGCAATAAGTCCTTGGGAGGAAACCGTACAAAGACGGAACGATGTTAGAGAATTTCTGAGGACGGTCAAGTGAAAGATAACCTGACTCCTTGTCCACTTCATACTTTACTGTGTCTGTAGGTACGATTTCTACGAATGCCCTTACCTCCTCCGGTACGTTCTTGCCGAGGCTGATTCCATGCCACGGATGGGCCTTATGTGCGTTCTTATAATCCATCTGAATAGTTTTAATTATGCAAATTTATAAAATCTTTCCCGACTTTCTCGGAAATGCTGATAAAATATCAGTTTTTATCGGCATTTAAGTTCTCAAGCAGCTTTTCTCCAATGATTCTTGCTGAAATGCCGACAAGTTCCTCGCAAGGACGTTTCTTGTAATATTCTGCTGTCCTGTCAGAAGGTTCCGGTGATTCTGCAGCCGCTGCCCTGTTGCTGCCCATGGGAACCAGTCCAAGGAGTTCCTTGCATACGATGGAGCCATTGATCTCCTTGAATTTACCGGCGACTTCCTGAACTAAGGCATAGTTGCTTGTTCTTCCTGCCTTGTCTGAAGGATTGTCGGCGGGGGAGAGCAGGCCAGCAAGAATCGTCATCCCGCTCACGCTTCCGCAGACCTCGCGCAAACGACCGAAGCCTCCGCCGAAGCCTGATGCGATCGATGCCGCAAACAGGTCGTCAATGTCAAAGAGGTCATTGTATGCGAGCACCACCGCCTGACAGCAGTTGTAGCCTTCCTCTTTGAAAAGCCTCCTGGCCTTCGCCACGCGTTCTTCAAGATTAAATTCCTTCATATTACATTCTATTGATTTTCAATACATTCTTAAGCAGTCTCATCTGTGAGATTACCTTGTCAAGTTCAAGGTTGCTCGGTACAGCTATCTTCATTGTGATGTCGTATGTGCCATGCCTTTCATTCTCGGTCACGTTGAACATACGGATCGATGCTCTGAAGGTATTTACAATATCCATCACTTCGTTAATGGCAGATGGTTCAAGTGCCGTGATTACCCTAAGACCAGTCTGGAAATTGCCGGAACTTGGATTCTCGCTCCATTTTACTTTCTGTATCCTGTACGGGTACATCTCCAGCAGGCGTGCTGCATTAGGGCAGGACATCCTGTGGATCTTGATGCCCTCTGTCCTTGTGACGAAACCGAATACGTCATCTCCGAAGACAGGATTACAGCATTTTGCCATTCGGTAGTCTATTCCTCTGACATTCTTAGCATCGATGACAAGGATATCGTCGTTGCCTTTGCTTGCCTGAATGCTCTTGTCTGCCTTGTGTTCCTTGACTTGCTCGTTACCCTGGTTGCGTGTTTCATTGATCATGTTCTTGACCTCGGTCACATCCAGGATTCCCTCTCCAACTGCAGCATAGAAAGCATTCACGGTCTTGTAGGGGAGTTTCTTCATCATCTGAGCCAAGGTCTCGTCATCAAGATCCATTTTCCAGTTCTTCAGACGTCTTCCAAGCAGTTCCTTTCCGTCCGAGGCTTTCTGGAATTCCGCCTCGCTCATCTTCTGCTTGATCTTTGTCCTGGCCTTGTTCGTTACCACGAAGTTAAGCCAGTCCTGTGACGGCTTCTGGTTCTTTGAAGACATGATTTCGACGATGTCTCCTGTCTTGAGCTTTTCCTTAATGGAAACAGCCTTGCCTCCGATTCGTGCTCCTGTACACTTCACGCCGAGGTTCGAGTGTATGTCAAAAGCGAAGTCCAGCACCGTCGCTCCTGCAGGAAGTTTCCTGAGTTCTCCCGATGGCGTGAATACGAAGACCTCCTTCGCAGGAAGGGTCATAAGCTCATCCTCATAGTATGCGGCCATAGGATCGCTGTCGGAACCTAAAGGACTTTCCAACGCCTTGCGCACGGCAGTAAGCCATTTGTCAAGCGTTGCCTCGTGCCTGATGCCCTTGTATGACCAGTGAGAGGCTAGTCCGCTCTCTGCCATATCGTCCATTCTCTTGGTGCGGATCTGCACTTCAAGGAAACTGCCTTCCTTGTTCTTTACGGTGATATGCAGAGATTCATATCCATTCGGCTTAGGGTTGGAAATCCAGTCCCTGAGTCGTTTGGTGTCGGATTCATACTCCTCGGTCACATATGAGAATACCTTCCAGCAGAGAGCATGCTCGATGTCCCTTCCTTCCTCGCAGTCGATGATGAAACGTATGGCAAAGACATCATATACACCTTCGAACGGTACCTTCTGCTTCTGCATCTTCTTGTAGATGGACAGGGCGGTCTTGGTGCGTACCTTCAGTTTATAACTGATACCCTCGTCAGAAAGTTTCTGCTTCAGAGGCTCTATGAACTGTGTCATGAGTTTCTGTCTGTCTCCCTCTGTGCTCTTGAGCTTGTTGGTGATCGTCCTGTACTGCTCGGGCTCCGCATATCTGAAATAGATGTCCTCCATTTCGCTCTTGATGTTGTAAAGACCAAGCTGGTGGGCGAGTGGGATGTAGAGCATCATGGTTTCCAGTATTTTACGCTCTCTTGAGAGTTTCGGGAACATGTCAAGCGAACGCATGACCTCCAGTCTGTCGGCGATCTTGAGCACTGTCACTCGTGGGTCCTTCGAATACGAAACGATGAGCTTCTTATAGTTCTCAGCCTCAAGTCGTGTGTCCTTAGGCTTGATGGTGGAGATCTTGTTGAGACCGTCCACTATGGTATATATGTCGTTTCCGAACTTTTCGGAAACGATGTCTGTCTCAGGATAGAACCTTGTTGCCTCGTGAAGAAATACTGCGGCAATGCACTCGGCCGAAAGACCGATTTCGTCGCAGGCTATTTTCGCTACTGCAACCGGATGTTCGATGAATGGCGCTCCGTTGCTCCTCTTATGGTCCTTGAGGGCTTCAGAGGCAATGGCCATCGCTTTCTGTATTATTTCTATACCCCTTTCATCATAGCGGGGAAACATTTCCTTTATACGCTCCATATCCATCTCATTTAAACCTTCCAAACTTTCAGATACTGCTGCAGGGCCCACATCTCATCGCGGTACTTCGCCGCTCCGAGGAAGTCGAGGTCGGCCGCGGCCTTGTTCATCTTACGTTTAGCCTCTTCTACAGCCTTTTCAACCTGTTCTCGAGACATTGACCTGATTACAGGGTCCTGAAGGACAGCCGCGAGGTCAGCCTGCAGGTATCCGTCAACAAATGCAGAGTTTGTGTCTCTCTTGGAGTCATGTCCGAGTCCAACGCTGATGCTGCCGCGTCCCAATTCCGAAGGGTCCGGAATGTATACGGGATCGTCGTATGAATTCGCCGCACTGACTTTTCCGGTGACTGTGCCTGCGATCAGCGGGTTCCTCTTTACAGTGACCTGGGTAGGTGTTATACCGTGCTTCTTGTTGTATTCCATCTGCTTGGCTCTTCTGCGGTCAGTCTCATATATGGTCTGCTGCATTGAGTCGGTGATGTTGTCCGCATACATTATCACGAGTCCGTTCACATTACGTGCTGCACGTCCTGCTGTCTGGGTCAGGGCCCTTCCGCTTCGGAGGAATCCTTCCTTGTCTGCATCCAGGATCGCTACAAGTGATACTGTCGGGATGTCCAATCCTTCGCGGAGGAGGTTGACTCCCACAAGCACATCGAAAAGTCCGTTCTTGAAATCCTCAATGATCTGCACTCTCTCCATTGTGTCCACGTCGGAATGGATATATCGGCATCTTACGCCCACATTAGTGAAGTACTTTTCCAGTTCCTCCGCCATTCTCTTGGTAAGTGTGGTGACAAGAACTCTCTCGTCGAGTTCAGCCCTTTTTCTGATTTCCTCAAGCAGATCGTCAACCTGATTCTCCACGGGCCTTACCTGAATAGGAGGATCCAGCAGACCGGTAGGCCTTACAACCTGTTCGACAACGAGACCTTCCGATTTCTGAAGTTCATAGTCGGCCGGTGTCGCGCTGACGAAAACCTTCTGTCCTGTGATGGCCTCGAACTCTTCGAACTTCAGAGGCCTGTTGTCGGCTGCCGCCGGAAGGCGGAAACCATAGTCGACGAGCACATTCTTTCTTGAATGGTCACCTCCGTACATTGCCCTGATCTGAGGCAGGGTTACGTGACTCTCATCGATGAAGGTTATGAAATCATCAGGGAAATAGTCTATCAGACAGAATGGGCGCATGCCCTCGCTTCTTCCGTCGAAGTACCTTGAATAGTTCTCTATGCCTGGGCAGTATCCCATCTCCTTGATGAACTCCAGGTCATATTCCACTCGCTGTTTCAACCTCTTGGCTTCCAGGTGCTTGCCTATTTCGTTGAAATATTCGCACTGTGCCATCATGTCGTCTTGGATCTGGCTGATCGCCTTGGTGCTTCTTTCCTTGGTGGTCACGAAATTTCCGGCAGGATAGATCGATATTTCGTCAAGTTCCTCAATGAATGCTCCGGTCACAGGGTCAATCACGGAGATATTGTCCACCTCGTCACCAAAAAACTCTATTCGGACGGCATTCTCTCCATATCCTATGCATATATCTACGGTATCTCCGCGTACTCTGAACGTTCCTCTCTTGAAGTCGGCCTCGGTGCGGCAGTAGAGAGCATCGACCAACTGGTATAGGAGACGGGTCATGCTGCGCTCTTCTCCTCTTTTGATATTGACTGTCTGTGCATGGAAGTCGGCAGGGTTTCCTATACCGTAGAGGCAGGATACACTGGATATGACTATCACGTCACGCCGTCCTGAAAGCAATGCCGAGGCTGTGCTCAGACGATGCTTCTCTATTTCTTCGTTGATGCTGAGGTCCTTCTCTATATATGTGTCCGTCACGGGGATGTATGCTTCAGGCTGGTAATAGTCGTAGTAGGACACGAAATATTCCACAGCGTTGTTGGGAAAGAAGGACTTGAACTCGCTGTAAAGCTGCGCCGCAAGAGTCTTGTTGTGGCTGAGAATCAGGGCGGGGCGCTGGAGTTTCTCTATGACATTTGCCATAGTGAAAGTCTTGCCCGAACCGGTCACTCCAAGCAAGGTAACGGCGTCCACCCCGTCATTAAGAGCAGAGCAGATTCCTTTGATTGCGGATGGCTGGTCGCCCGAAGGCTGGTATGTAGAATCTATCTTGAATTTAGCCACAATAATTCCTCTTTTCTGCAAATATAATCAATAATTTCCTATCTTTACGAATTGGAAAACTACTAAAACGCGTATAAAAATGACAACTAAACATCTTTTGGGCCTTGCCTTGTCTGTGGCAATGGCTGCGTCGTGCTGCAACCAGCCTGAGCAGACCGCTCAGTGGGCTCCTGCGGGGGACAGAATCATGACAGAGTGGGCAGGACAGGTCGATCCTGCAAATGTGCTTCCGGAGTATCCTAGACCACAGTTGGTAAGGGAGAACTGGCAGAACCTCAATGGACTTTGGGACTATGCCATTACTGCGAAAGATGCAAAGCCGGAGGCCTATGAAGGAAAGATTCTTGTTCCGTTTGCTGCAGAGTCTGCACTTTCTGGAGTGGGACGTTCGGTTACAGAGAACGATGCGCTCTGGTATTCAAGAGAGTTCAGAGTTCCAAGACAGTGGAAAGGTAAAAGAGTAATGCTCAACTTCGGTGCTGTTGACTGGCATTCTGAGGTTTATGTAGATGGACAGTTGGTAGGAGAGCACAAGGGTGGATATGATCCTTTCTCATTCGATATCACAGATTATCTTGCAAAGGGTAGGGACCACAATCTTACAGTAAGGGTCTACGACCAGACAAATCTCTGGTATCAGCCATGCGGAAAGCAGATCTTCGACCCTCGTGGTATCTGGTACACTCCGGTGACAGGTATCTGGCAGACAGTGTGGATGGAGCCGGTTCAGGCCGCTCACGTGGAGTCATATATGGCTGTTACGGATCTTGCTGAGGGTAAGATCAAGGTTTCAGTTGAGGCTGCAGGTCTTGTTGAAGGTGATGTATGCAAGGTGGAACTTTATGATGGTCAGACACTTGTGGCTGAGGCTGAGGGTCTTGAGACTGAACTTGCAGTTGCGGAACCTAAGCTCTGGTCACCTGATTCGCCATTCCTTTATGACCTTAAGTTCACAGTCCTTAGAAATGGCAAGGCTGTGGATCAGGCTAAGGGCTATACAGCAATGAGGGAGATTACAGTGGCAAGAGATGAGGCAGGACACAAGCGCATGCTTCTCAACGGTGAGGCTCTCTTCCATTATGGACCTCTCGATCAGGGATGGTGGCCGGACGGACTTTATACCGCTCCTACAGATGAGGCTCTCGCATTCGATATCGAGAAGACCAAGGAGTTCGGTTACAACATGATCCGTAAGCATGTGAAGGTGGAGCCTGCAAGATGGTACTGGCATTGCGACCGTCTCGGTATGCTTGTATGGCAGGATATGCCTAGCCCTAAGCACGGAGACAACAAATGGGGTAGACACGCATATGATACCGGTACAGACTCTCAGATAACTCAGGAAGGAAAGGACAACTTCTATAGAGAGTGGAGCGAGGTCATCAAGGATTTCAAGGTATTCCCTTCGATTGTAGTATGGGTGCCTTTCAATGAGGCTTGGGGACAGTTCGACACTGACGACGTGGTGAAGTTCACACGTGAGCAGGATCCTACAAGACTTATCAACTATGCATCGGGCGGAAGCTTCGAGCGCTGCTCTGGCGACATCCTCGACCTTCATAATTATCCTGATCCTGAGATGTATCTCTATGATCCTGAATACATCAATGTTCTTGGTGAGTACGGCGGAATCGGTCTTCCTCTCGAGGGTCACCTCTGGCAGGCGGATAAGAACTGGGGCTATGTCAAGTTCAAGAACGGCGAGGAGGTCCTGGATACATATGAGAAGTATGCCGAGGAGCTCATCGAACTCGTTCAGAAGGGCTTTGCGGCTGCAGTATATACTCAGACAACCGACGTCGAGGGCGAGGTGAACGGCCTTATGACATATGACCGTAAGGTTATCAAGGTTGATGTGGAGCGACTTGCAAAGATTAACAGAACTGTAATAGAAAGCATGTAGTATGCGTTGGGCATATCCGAAATTTTCTTATCTTTGCGCGGATATAAGACAACATATAATCTAAATTATAGACAAATTATGATTTATTCACACGAAGTGCAGCAGATGTGCTGCGTAAAGAAGGGACCAAACCATGGTCCGGCTCCAATTCCTGAAGAGGGAAAGTGGGTGAAATCAAAACAGATTACTGACATCTCAGGCCTTACTCACGGTGTTGGCTGGTGTGCTCCTCAGCAGGGTG
>JAEIGA010012403.1_pt1 | contig 12942 bp, 29 predicted proteins | sample 9270691 | NCBI WGS metagenome assembly JAEIGA01 (sample SAMN17057246, study PRJNA624740) | gut metagenome | biome: biome; isolation source: fecal sample | host: Bos grunniens | place: China: Xizang | collected 2019 | reverse complement strand
CGACTCGCTGAAAATGCAGGGCGCGATTCAACTACTTGAAACGACAGGCGCGACCGAAGGTTATTTAACACTTGCTAACGATGAAACCGTCTACAACGTCCCGCTTGAAGTCATGAAAGCTGTCCTCGTCGATATGCTTTCAGCTTATGCCGCTTGTCATGCCAGAAAGCAGGAACTCCGCGCCGCTATCAATGCCGCGCAGACTGCGGGAGACCTTGACGCTATTGACATGACTTGGACTGTATAAGTGTATAAGTACGAAAACGCCCCGCACTCGCGGGGCTTATTTTTTTAGGAAGGAGTGGTAACAATGCCCGAACCTTCAAAAATTCCTGCCGCATGGGCTTGGGATGGCGATATTAACACGATCCCAGACCTCGACCCCGGCAATGGACTTGCCTCATGGGACCGCGGCTATCCGATTGAGACGCAAACCCCCATCGCGGCAGGGGGAACTCCCCCGCGCCGCCAAGATATGAACGGGGCGCTGAACGCGATTACGAACGCGCAGTTATGGTATCAACAGGGTGGACTCTGGGAGTACGATGCGTATACCAACTATGAAATCGGGAATCATGTTCTCCAGAATGGGAGTCTGTATTATTGCATCCAAGCCAATGGGCCAAACAGCACGGTTAAGTCACCGTCCGCTGATACTGCGGAAGCATATTGGAAGCCGATTATTTATTCAAACGGTCGCCATCCTGACCCTGACCATCTTCTTGCTCCTGCCGTTCTGCAAGTGCTACAGGCGGTTTATCCTGTTGGCTCAATCTATTGCTCCTACGGTTCGACTTCGCCTGCGACGCTGTTCGGATTCGGTTCATGGACGAAAATTGAGGGGCGTTTTCTCTTAGGGGCAAACGCGACTTACGGGCTTGGTTCTACTGGCGGCGCGGCGACTGTCACGCTGACTGTCAACCAAATCCCAGCGCATAATCATTCCGCAAGCACAGCAAGTGCGGGCAGTCACACGCACACGGCAAGCACAGCAAGTGCGGGAGCGCACACGCACACGGTCAGCGGCACTGCGGCGAGTAACGGCAACCATTCGCATACCATCACTGTCAATTCTGGCGGCGAACACTCCCATACCGCAAGTTCCAACAGCACAGGAGCGCATACGCACACGGCAAGCTCCAACTCGACCGGGGCGCATACGCATACTCGTGGAACAATGGAAATTACGGGAACGTTCCGCGCTACTGACCAAGGGACTGCAATTACTGTAACCGGGGCTTTTACTGGTCAAAACATCGGTTCTGGTGATACTGGTTCTCAAGGCGGAGAGCATCGCGAATATACTTTCACCGCTTCCCGCTCATGGTCTGGCGCGACTTCAAGCGCGGGGGCGCACTCGCACACAATAACCGTCGACTCTGCGGGAGCGCACAGTCACACAATCACGGTCAACAAGGGCGGTGCACACGCGCATACCGCGTCATCGTCCACGACTGGCGCACACACTCACTCCGTCTCTGGAACTGCCGCAAGCGCGGGTGCACACACGCATACGATGACGGTCAATTCAGCTGGCGCACATACTCACAGCGTCAGCGTGGGGAATACTGGGGGTTCTCAGGCTCATACCAACATCCCGCCGTACCTTGCCGTGAATATCTGGCGGAGGACTGCATAAATGCGTACGCGCCTTTTCCCGCCGCACTTCTCGGCGCAAGAGCTGAAGTGCAAATGCGGGTGCGGCTTGTGCAATCCGCGTGACGAACTGCTGGAACTGCTGGAGAAAGCACGGCGTATTATTGGCAATGTCCCTATGCATATCACATCATGCTGTCGCTGTGAGAAACAGAACGCCAAGGCGGGCGGCGTGAAGAACTCTTACCACATGCAGGGCAAAGCGGCGGACTTTTATACGACTGCTATTAGCATTTACTGCGCTTATGCCAAATTAACTGCCGCATGGGAACGCGGAGAATTCCCTGAACTCGGTGGAATCGGCTTGTATAAAAAGAAAAATTTTATTCACATCGATACCGTCCATGCAGAGGACGGACACTTGAGGAAGTGGTTCGAGTGACGGAGCAAGGGGATAAAACCCTGATTGACATCGCCATCACTGGCGGCATGGGTGCGCTTGTGGCGGCGATTTTTGCGGCAATTCGGGCGGCAAAAGAACATGCTGATGAAGACTTCAACCTGAAAAGGTTCGTTGTCGGACTCTTTTCTGCGGGCGGCGTCGGCGCTTTAGTCGCTTGGGGGCTGGATTATTTTAATGTCGGGAAAGAGCTGTCCGCTGTTATCATCGCTATGAGCGGGTATACAGGGGGAAGACTGCTCGATGTGATAGAGGCGGAAGTCCCTGAGACCGTCAAGGCGGCGTTTGATGGTATTCAGAAACGTCTTTCGGAAGGGAAGATTAAGCTGGATGATTGACCTCGATGAAATCCTCGATACCCTGCGGTTTTACCGCAGAATCGTCTTCTTTGTGTTGGGCCTCATTGCTTTCTTCTTGCTTCTTTGGCTTTTTCAGGGCTACGGCGGGCGGCATGAAGTAAACACGAAAATCGATGTCGTGAAAGAAGCGGCAAAGAGCGCAGAACGTCATTCTGAAGAAATCCTCGACTGGCAGAAAGCGAAGGAGGCGAACGTGAAGCATGAAACGGCTGAAATTGTCGGTGCTGTGTCTGATGACGCTCTTCCTGACTTGCTCAAGGGCTTGCTCACAGACTACCGAAACGGGCGTTGATGCGCTCAGGATACCCGGCGGATGGGTCGCCCCGAAGGCTGGCTATTATCTCAGTGATGCCGCAATGAGGGACACAGTGAAGGGCTGGACAGAGGCGCGGGAAATCGCGGACGTTCGCCTTCAGGCCCTCGAAGCACTCAGGGAAGAGAACCAGCGGCAGAGCAAAGAAATCGCTCGACTCTTGGCTGAACTCGAAACAGAAATCAAGGCGGAGCGCAAGGCATACCGCGCACAGATTCGGCGCGGGAAGATTCAGGGACTTGCCTACGGCTTTGTCCTTGGCTTCGGCACTGGTTATCTGGTCAGAAGAAACAATCCGTGATAAACTACGATTAGCTTGTCCACTAGTTGTGGAAGGAGTACCCGGCGGCGTATCTGTAAAGATGCGCCGCCTGTTTTATATGAATATGGTATTTGATAAGGACATTCGTGTCCTTATCAAAATCCTACTGAAAACTTTTTCGGTTTTCAGCAAAAGTTTTCATTAGCCTCGGCACTTTGCAAGTTCCCCAAGTCTAAAACATAAAACGCATAATACGCCCCTCGTAATCACGCGAGAAGGGGCATAACTTGGGTCGGTGCAATATCTTATACCTGAGAAAAAACACCCTCAGTACGGTGCGTTTTTGGCTGAAATACGGCATGGCGTCGCGAACGCTTGCAAATGCTGGTGCGGCGACGTTCTGCTGATTTGCGGCATTAAGTGCTATACTAAATCGCGGACCGACGACGCGATGAAATACCTCCTTGAAGAGTCCCCTCGACCTGAAAAATGGCCGAGGGGATTTTTTTCGTCTTGCCCTGTTGACAAAATAAAACTTCGGTGGTAGAATAGCAACGTAGTGAGTTGGACAAAACAAGGAGGACGGTAAAATGAAAAAGGACATTCGGGGACTTCAGGAAAGACTCGCCAAACGTCAGGACAAAATCCAGCGCCTTACGGCGAACATCGAGAAGCTCCAGAAAAAACTTGAGAAGATTGAGGTTACGGAGTACGAAGACGAGAGCTGGAAGCGGTTTGACATCCGTCACACGGCTGGAGAGATTGAGGACAAAGAGCAGAAAATCGACCAGTTGCTCGAAGAGGTCGAAAAAATCCGCGCTGAGATTGCGGAGTACGAGGCTTGGAAGAACAAAAACCGCGATGTGAAAGTTATTTGGGATTTTCTTGAGATGTGGAAAGAGCACGAGCGGAACTGGTACGAGTCGGTTCGGAAGCACTACATTGGCGGTATTGAGTACGCGAAGGCGCAGAAGGGACAGGCTAACGAGCTGGAGGACAAAGCTGAAAAGTTGGTTGGCAATGTTCCGTGGTTTCAGAGGAAAAAGGCGCTGGACGAGAACCCCGAAGCGAGTGCATTGATGGAAGAGGCCGAGGCGTTGAGAAATGAGGTCGCGATGTTCTTCAGCATGACCGCGCCTGTAATGCCCTACTTGACAGAAGATAACGAAATGGACACCGAAAAGCTGGAGAAAGACCTGAGTTATTCGGCGGTGCTGATGTACGACAGACTTCTTGAGCAGATTGAGAAAATTACTGGTACGATTGAGGACGCCACCGGCTTGGGTATTGGCGCGAAGGGCGAAATCAACGGCATTGTTAGTGGCAAGGCTGGCAACGCGAAAGTCCAGACAATCGGTGCCGGTGGACACAACATCCAGAGATACCACTTCCGGACGCTGGTTCACGAAGTCAAGTAACGACTGAAGGCGAAGAAATTCGCCTTCTTTTCATCCTGAGTAGTTGACAAGATTCACGAACTGTGCTAGAATATGTTCGTGGTTGAGAAAATATCAAGGAGGCGGCGTAAATGTACGAACCCGTGGAGGTAACCAGTGAAGTGAAAAAGTTGATTCTTCGGGCGATGTCGCAGTACAAGTTCATGATTGACACTGTAAACGAGAAACGCGCTGGAACGGACGAGTGGCGCTCGTGGATGGGCATGAGGGACGAGAGCTTGCATACGCTGATTGCGTTGTGCATCTGGTGCGGACTTGACCCGAAAAAAGTTATTAAGTGCATCGAGAACGGTGAGCTGGAGAAAGTCAAGAAAGTTGGTCGGACTGGCTTTTCGACGATGTTCGAGAAGACTGAAAACGAGGAGGCGGCATAAATGACCGAACTGGAACTGTTGCGCGAAGAGAACCAGCGTCTGAAGGATGAAATCGTGAAGCTGAAAAACGAACTCCGTTGGGAGGAGCGACGGAAAAAGGCATATTTGCGCGACTGGAAGAAAGACGCGGACGAACTCCGCGCTCTGAAAGCGGCATTGAAAGAACTGGTCGGATAAAGGAGGCGCACGCGCATGAGCAAAAAGGAATGGAGCTTGTCGTATCACGAGGATGGTTCCGATTGGTATGAGTATGAGTTGAGCAAGGGGAACAAGACCGCTTGGATTACGGTGAAGGAAGGGACTCGCCCGCGCAAAAAGTCTACGAGCTGGGCAATGTTGCGCCTCGGCGACAATGACGTTGAAGATGTGCCGAACTGGACAAGCGCCGAGCGCATGGCAAAGAAGTTCCTGAACCACGACGGCGATGATACCGACTCGTGGTATTTTGCCCACAGTTAAAGGAGGCCGTGCTGATGGCAAAAAAAGACTGGACGCGGTGCTACGACCTTAAAGACGGTACTCTGTACCGCATGGTCAATGGGGAACATCAGGCCGACCTGATTGCCCTCGGTACGTGGATTGAGGGATGCATTTTGACGTTATACACTCGAAAGAATATGAAGTTTTTCTATTCTATGGCGATGGAGGGCCGCCCTCAGAAGTTCGCGACGTGCGCACAGGCGGAGAAGGTCGCCAGAAAATGGCTGGAGGAAGGACAGAGATGACGAAGCGCAGTACGGCAGTCAATCAGGGATGGAAGGACGAGGCGATTGTCATCGCCCAGAACGAGCATGAAAAGATTTACTACATCCCAAGCAAGCGGTCGCTGTTTGCGTCGGATGGCGCTGGCATTGTACTGCTGTCAACGGCAATGATTCCCTCGTACATCCAGCGCAATGGGATGGAGCAAGTCGCACCAGTGCCGACATGGGCCGAGATGACCGAGCGGTATCTGGAAGAAAAGCGGAAACTCAGGGAAGAGCGCTCGAAAGCAGTTGTCGCCTAATTTCATCTTTAGTAGTTGACAAGAATATCGTCCTGTGGTAGAATGTAGTCGTTGGGGAGAAAGCCCCACAAGAAGGAGGACGAAAAAATGACCACTTTGCGCGACGGATTCTTCAAGGTTTACCAGAGCAATGGTTCGTATGTCACCGCGACGTTCTTCAATCCTGAGACCAAAGAGGAATACATGGAGCTTGTTCGCGACTACGATTACGATGACTGCTCCCGCGACAACGACGAGCTTTACTACATGGAGATTGATGAGAACGCCAAACGCGCTTGGAAACACTTCCACGGCGTGATTCAGGTCGGTGATGTGGTTGAAGTCTTTAAGGGCCGCAAGATTCCCGTGGGCACAAAGGGCATTGTGGTGAAGGAGCGCGAAGTTCGCAACTGCTACGGGCAGTGGGTCGCGGATTACGTGGTTCTGGATAATGGCGCGTCGCTGAACGTGGCGAACTGCCGTCTGGCTGGTTAAGGGAGGTAAAAACATGACCGCACTTGATTCGATGAAAATCACCAAGAGAACGACCCAGTTCTCGCGACTGCTGGGGACGCTGGAGCACGGCGGCGAACGGTATCTGTGCTACTTGTCCGACTATGGCATTGCTGGCTGGAAACAGTTCTTTGACGTGTCCCGTTACGTCTACAATGAGGAACTCGACTGCGATATTCTCGAACCCTGCTGGCACGAGGAGGTTGAAGGCGCGAACTGCGAAACGCTCTTTCGCGCTCTGGCTGAGAAGTTCTATAAGGACGTTCTGAAAGGAGAATAGAGGCATGAAGAAGTCGCTGAAACGCCTGATTTTACAGGCTTGCTACGCTTGCAAGGACGCGCATTGCTACTCGTATTTTTCGGAAGATGATTCTTTCCCCGGTCATTGGGTGATGTACCAGCGAGTTCCGCTGAAGGGATTCTACGAGGATGATTACGTAGACGTTGATGTCCCCTTTAGCGGAGAACGTGAGGTCAAGTCCTTTTTGCGCGGCGAGTTCGCATCCCTGATGTAAGAGGAATTACGATGAGGGACTATTACGAGGTTCAGAGTCAGTTTTATGATGATGGGCGCGTTGTGGCGAATGTCATGGGAATTGTTCAGGCAAGCAGAAAACCAAAAAACCGTTTTAAATCCCTGAAACGCTGTGATGTCTATCTGGACTACTTCCCGACAAAAGATGAGGCGCTACGCTTCGTTGACGAGGCAAGATTTGCATAAGGAGGCGCATATCATGAGCGATGTTATCGGTGCGATTGTGGGCGACATCGTGGGTTCGCGTTTCGAGTTCGACAACTACCGGGCGAAGGATTTCGACTTGTTCGCGCATGACTGCTACGCGACTGATGATTCCATCATGACACTGGCAGTCGCCAAGGCGCTGGTCGATTCGGATGGAGACATGGAAAAGCTGAAGGCAATAATCGTTCCGACCATGCAGAAAGTCGGCAGACCGTATCCCTACTGCGGCTACGGCGGGCATTTCTACGACTGGATCTACTCCAAAAATCCCAAGCCGTACAATAGCTACGGCAATGGGGCGGCGATGAGGGTTTCGCCTGTGGCATACGCGGCTGAAAAGATGAAGGCGGCGAAGACCGAAAAAATCGGTGATGTCTTGAAGAAGTTATCGCACATCGTGACCGCTGTGAGTCACGACCATCCTGAAGGATTGAAAGGGGCTGAGGCCACGGCGATGGCGACGTATGTGGCGATGGATAAGGATGTCGATAAATCAATCTGGGAGAAGCAAGTAATTCGCGCCATGATGGATGTCGGCTATTATAAAGTCGACTTTAAAATTGCCGAGGTTCGTCCTACGTACCAGTTCGATGAGACTTGCCAAAAGACGCTCCCTGTTGCTCTGGCGGCGTTTTATGAGTCCACAGGCTTCGAGGATGCTATCCGAAATGCTGTGTCTGTAGGTGGAGACAGTGACACAATAGCGGCGATTACGGGTGCGATTGCGGGCGCGTATTACGGTGTCCCTGAAGACCTCAAAAAGGAGGCGCTTACGTTCCTCAGTCCTGAACTGCTGAATATCTACCGAACCTTTGAAAACTGGGCCGACTAGCAATAGTCGGCGTTCTTCATCAGTGGTAGTTGACAAGAATTTAATTCGGTGGTACAATGTTCTCGTGGTTGAGATTGAGATTGAATCCTGAAGGAGGATGAACGGAATGACCATGACGAACAAAGATTTTGACCTTTTTATTGATGCTGGTTTCCGCGCTTGGGCGGACGGTTGCCTTGCCGCCGATGCTCACAAGAAGGATGGTGGCGCGTGCAACTTCGACTCTGTTAAACTCTACATCCGCTATGGCAGTGCGAAGTGTGCGCGACTTCTTGCGCGGCTTGGCTTCCGTGTCTACCTTGAGAAACGCGGAGTTCTACGTGTCTTTTCCCCGTTTGGAGGACAGGCTGAAAAGAGAACCGCCGCAGTTGAGGCGATTGCGAAGGCTTTTAACTCGTTCAACATCCCGAACGTCCACGCCTACGTGGATTATGTGATGGATTAAGGAGGCCGAAAAATGATTAGTGTCCCTTTCCGCAGTGCGATTGACGAGCTTTGGATGGCGCGGCAGTATCTGGATGACCTCGGCGACGAGGTGCGGAGCATTTCCGACCAGATTGAGGCTAACGCAGAGGCCGAAGACGGAGACCTTGAGCTGGAAAAAGCACAGGAGCGAATCGCCAATTTGCTGGCGGATATTCGTAGCGCAGAGGAAAACCTCGAAAAAGCCCTTGAAAGCGTCAAAATGGGCCGTAGGGGGTGGTAGTTCGTGCGGAAGGATATTTCTATCAGGGTTGATAGCCCGTACTACAACTGGGCCGCGTGGCGGGCCGTAGACAATGGGCTGAAGTTCGACCAGTTTGTCGAGTATTTGTTCAAGTGGGCAGTCGAGAATTACGACCGAGTCATCGAGGAGGACGAGAAAAATGGCAGATATTAAAATGAGGATTCGCAAGCTCTTGGCAATGGCGGAAAGCACGAGCGAACACGAGGCGAAAAAGGCGCTTCTGCTGGCACGCCAGCTCATGGCGGAGCATAAGCTGTCGATGCGCGAATTGGAGGACGTGAAAAAGGCTGAAGTCGAGCAAGTCTTCACGTCGCATGAATCATCCAAAGAAAAAAACTTCTGGCTTGTGGAGCTGGCCCGAATCATCGGAGAACGGTACTGCTGTCAGGCAATTATCGGACACCGTAAGGGCAAGAAAATGTACCGTCTCGGCTTTGTTGGTTTGAAGGATGATGTGGATATTTGCCAGACCGTGTTCGACTATGCTGTCGGGTACGCTATGGGGCGCGTCGTTGATTTGGAGCGGTCACTGAGGAAGCGCGGCTTCGATGGTATCAGTGCGCGGAAGATGTGCAACGGGTTCGGTGAGGGTGTCGCGGCTGGAATCAAAGAAGCACTGAACGCCCAGAACAACGAACATCAGGAGTACGCGCTTGTCTTGCAGATACCGCAAGAAGTTACCGACAGCCTGAAGGGGATGAAGGCCAGCACCGCACAGGCAAGCTCGGCGCGAACAAGTTACGCGAAGTACAGCGACGGTTTTGACTACGGTAAAAAGTTTTGCCCCAACGCCCTCAATGGGGCATCGAAATCAGTCGCCGCCTGTGCTTAGTGGATACCCCAAACGGGGTATCCTTTCTTCGTCTTGAGTAGTTGACAAGAACAAATTTCTGTGCTATCATGTGTACGTAGTGAGGCAGTGAGATGGAAAAACAAGGAGGACGAAAAATGAGCAATCTGAACGTTCCGAACACGATTTATCAGCAGTTGGGCGGCAACCGTTTTGTGGTGATGACTGGCGCGAAATATTTTGTCGGTGACAAGAACTCGCTCCGCTTCAAGATTGGTCGAAACAAAAGCAAGACAAACACGGTGGAAATCACGCTTCGCGGCGATGACACTTACGACATGACTTTTAAGTGGGTCACGATGCCCCGAATCAGTCTCAAGACTGGGGAATACATCGAGGGAAAGGATGAATTGATTCGCGAGTTCAACGGGATTTTCTTCTTCCAGCTCCAAGAGCTTTTCACCGAAGTGACAGGGCTTTATACCCATCTCTAAAGGAGGACGAAAGATGAAACTTGACGAAATCGCTCTGCATGAAATCGCTCATTTGATGAACTGCGCCCGCATCAAGGCTGAACTTTTCAAGAAGTCCGGCGATGAGGCTGACGGGCGCGTTATGGCGGCTTATTTTTCCGGGCTTTATTCCTTTGCGCTTGTGTTCGGTTTGAACAGGGGGAAAATCTGGAACTACGTTCAGGGCTATTACGTCCGCCACATTGTTGATATTTCGGTTGAGGATTTCATGGCGGAGTTCGGGGATAAGGAGGTTCGTTAAATGAATCCGATTATTGTTGATGACTACAAGATTGCCCTGAAAATGGGCAAGCATGTGAACACGTTCCCGGTTAATGGGCATTTAGTGCATCGTCAGTTTTACATTAAGCCGCTAGTGAGCATGAAGGGCAAACGCATGTTTCTCGTGATTGGCGAAGGTTGCAGAGTTTGCGAAAACACGGTTTTCGTCTTCTGGTGCGATGACAAGCGCCGCTGGGTCGAGGAGAAAATCACTGCTGAAGATGTCGAAGACATGGCGGCGGAAATGGCGGCATGGACGAATTAAAAGGGAGGCGGCACAACTCCACGACTGAATGTCGCCCTTTTTCATCCTGAGTAGTTGACAGAATTATGTTCCTGTGTTAGAATATGTACGTTGTGAGGAAATGACAAAGACAAAACCAAGGAGGACACACCGAATGAAAACTTTTTCCATTTTCCAGATGAAACGCGTTCCCAGCACTCGCTACATGCGCTTCGAGTCTTATGATGATGCCGTTGAGGTGAACGGCGGGAAACCGTTGACCAAAGAGCTGTACGACCTTGTTTACACCGCTCCGATTGAGAATGTTGAAGATGCGGACGTGATGCTGAACGAGATTTTCATTAAATTCAACATTGCCCGCCCGTAGGACTTCAAGGGACATTCCCTGTCGATGAGTGACGTGATTGCGCTGGATATTGACGGTACGGTTTCGTACTACTACGTTGATTCAATCGGCTTTAAAAAACTGGATACCTTCGAGGGTGGAGCTGGCCGTGACTGATGGACACTGACGCGGGCTAAATGCCCACTTTTTTCTTCCTGAGTAGTTGACAAGATTTTGAGACAGTGATATAATTTAGTCGTTGGGACGGGAGATTGAAAATTAAGGAGGACGATGCCCCATGATGCTGGAAGAATTCGAGAACCTTTCCGGTCTTTATCCCTCTTGGAATCTGTGGGAAGAAATCAACGCGCTCTATTCGGAGTTTGACGGTGACAAGGCGGCCTTCGTCAAGGCGTACAAGAAGAATAAGGACTTCATCGCCAGCCGCGCCCAGAATAACGCGAATATGAAAATCTGGAAAAAGGACGGAGAGACTGAGAAGGCCCTCGAAACCCTTCGCAAGAGTGAGGACGAGTGGCACGCGGAGTGCGACCAGAAGAACGAGGAGCTGGAATACTGGAAAAAGAAGTTCAACGAGGGTCAAAAAATGTGGTCCGATGAGTTGGTCAAGAGAACGGAAGAGCTGGAGTCAGTCAAGAAGGAACTCGACGAGCTGAAGGCGGCGCTTGGGGCTTTCAAAAAGATTCTGAACGAGGTCGCCTAGGGCGGCGAAAGGAGAACGGACATGAGCTTTTTCAACAACGTGCGTACGGCGGAAGAACTGAAACGTCAGTGGCGTCATTTGGTGAAAGTCTTTCATCCTGACCTCGGCGGAACGGATGAGGACATGAAGCGAATCAATTTTGAGTACGACCAGCTTCTGCGCCGTGTGGGCAATGTCCACGAAGGCAAGGATGGCAACCTTTGGGAGGACACGAAAGGCCCGAAAGACCGCTACAAGTGCGACATCAGCGATTTGGATGACGGTTTCCGTGAGGTTATCCTTGAGGTTATGAAGATGAAGGGCATCGAGATTCTGCTGGTCGGTAGCTGGATTTGGCTCGAAGGCGAGACGCGCCCGTGGAAGGATACCCTGAAAAAAATTGGCTTCCGTTGGAGCGGCCCTCGCAAGAAGTGGTATTGGCACAAGGCGGACGCGAAGTTCCGCCGCGCCAGCCGTGACAGTTTCGACATGATTTGCGCGAAATATGGCGTCGTTAAGCCTGTCCGCGCTAACGAGGAAAGTCTGAAGATGATTGCGTAAGGGCGGCGCTTCTGCCGCCTATTTTCAACTTCAATAGTTGACAAAATAAACCCTCGGAGTTAAAATAGGTACGTGGTGAGTTGGCAAGAAAATGGACTTTGAAAGGAGAACGGACAATGCACGAGATGAAAAAGGAAATCGAGCGTCAGTATTTCATCGGAATCCTTAAGACCATTGCGAAGGCCCACGCGGAGGAGAACCGCCGCCTTCTTGACGTTGCTCTGGGGATGTTGGAAGCGTTCACTTTTGCGTACGGGATTTCTTTCCGTAAAATCGCCATGATGGAGTACTGGGAACTGAAATCGTACATCGCGCTCTGCAACGAGCTGTCCCTGAAGGACTTCAACGAGGAGGTGTATGCGGCATGACAGTAACGAACATTGACGTTGGCTACGCGCTCATGGATATTTACAGGGAGGAGCGGCAAAACGCCGAACTCATTTCGGCAAACTTGCGCCACTGGAATTATGAAGCTAACGGATGGTGCGCCCATCTCGATGATGAGTACAGGGATGAGATAAAGCAGTTACGCGCGAAGTTCGGCGCAGTTTGTGCCGTGATGAGTTTGGGCGAGAAGTTTGAGAACGGCGCACGGGCTATTTGCAAGTCTATTGCCCGCAATGCTGAGGCGCAGGGACGCGAGTTCCCGACAATGAGGATGACACGGGCGCTGGCGCGTTTCATTGACAGTTTCGAGGAAGACTAAAGGAGGACGATTTACATGGCAAAAATTCACGTTCTGAACAAACGCTCTTCTGCGATTATGGACAAGATTCTCGCTATGATTCCTGAAGGCGAGACCGCTGTGAAGATTGCGAACAACGACGTTTACATGCCGCTTTGTGTTGAGCGCGACGTGTGGTATGTGTCTGATGTGCTGGAACTGTTGCCCTTCAAGGAAAAAT
>JAEIGA010012402.1_pt1 | contig 12942 bp, 8 predicted proteins | sample 9270691 | NCBI WGS metagenome assembly JAEIGA01 (sample SAMN17057246, study PRJNA624740) | gut metagenome | biome: biome; isolation source: fecal sample | host: Bos grunniens | place: China: Xizang | collected 2019 | reverse complement strand
CGGATGTACAATCAACCTCGTGAAGGCCGAGCTCTACGATGCATTCATCGCAAAGGCAAAAGCAGCATTCGCTGAGAAATACGGCCATGAGCCAGTAGTGATTCCAGTAGTGATCAGCGACGGAGCACGAAAGCTTGCATAATAAAAAGAAAAGCGCACCGTCCGGTACGCTTTTCTTTATGCCAATACTGAGTTAAGCCAGTCGGCGTCGATTTTTGCAAATCCGTCGGCTGGTTTTATTTGTGGATTGCGCTCGAGGATGCCGGCGCAGTCCTGATATACGTTCCAACCTATGTTTACTCCGAGCATCTGTCCGTCCAGACCATACATGAAAGTCATAAGACGCTCGTCGCCTTCTCCTTCCGATTTATAGAAATGGAAGGTGGCAGCCATGAACTCATCCTTCTGCTCGGCACCCACACTCTTCTGGATCATCTCAAGCTTGGTGACATATTTACACATCTCAAGTACGACGTCATCAAGTCCTGCCTCATTGATGAGGACCTTTTCCATAAGTGAGCCCATGTCATTCACACGACGGAGAGTATAGCCTCCCATAGCCTTCGTATGCATTGTTATGGCCTGCATCTGAGTCTCTGAAATCTCTCCAGAAGGAATCAGCCACACCATGAGCTTTGATGCAGGATCGTGGTACAATGTTTCGTATTTTGCAAGATTCATCTGACCACAGTGAGGACATTCCCAAAGGAAAAGGGAACCATCCTTCACTTTATCTTTGAGTTCAGGATTCTCTGATGTATTGATGCTGCGGTAGACGGTCACTTTGTGCTGCTGTCCGCATTTGCTGCAAGGAGCAAGAGCTTCGGTTGTGATAGACATAATTAGAATGATACGTTAAATATAGCCCCGACGTAGTGTGGATTCATGTCCAGGCCTGTTTGTGATTTGACTAGGTCGTAGTCTGCAAGTCCGCTGTAAGAGTATGTTGCTCCCACGGACACCGGCCATCCGATCCATATCAGACCGTTAAGGTCGAGGGTGAGTGCAGATCCCACCGAAACAAGGTCAGTCGTTCCTGCACGCATATAGTCTGCATGCGGGGTGAGGCAGAGCCTCTTTATATATACAAATCCTCCTCCGATGGAGATGTCTCCGATATAAATCGGTATGGCATAGTCTGCCGAAACTTTTGTAATGGAAGAATTATATATCGACATATGAGTTGATAACGATGAAGTGGAAGCAAGACCACGAGGCAGGATATTTACTGTCGGAAGACTGAAGATCGATTCGTTGTCAAGTTTCTGCTGATGCATTACAGAAAGTTTCAATCCTTGTCCGCGGGTGAAGCCTGGAACATATCCGTAAAGATATGCATAACCCATGGTTGACATTATGTCAGAGCATCCCGGATATGCAGAAAAACCGATTTCTGTTCCTATTCCCCATCTTGGATAAACAGCAGAATTAGGAGTGGAAAGAACTGAATAAGCCCTCAAGGATCCGGACAGGTAGTGTCTGATGGTGTTTTTTCCTTCTGTTACTCCAATGAAAGGTGGGTTGCCAGGATATTTGCCGACCACACTGCCGTCAAGTATGGCGGCAGAGGTGTTGAACACGTCGTTGGTTATGGTATATGACACCCTTGGAATGACTCCTTTATACCATCCTCCTGATGTGAAGTTGAATGGAATATATGTAGATATCCTTCCTTGAAAATAAGGGGTTTTCAATTCCCTTGAATCAAGTCCCGTGCTGGCCTTATCACCTTTCTTCACAACAGTTACATTGTATTGGCGTGCCGCTCTGTCGTTGAAGTCGACCTGTGTCTCAATGACAGGATAAAAACCGGAATATGTGTATTTGAAGTGGCCAGAGTGTCTCCACTTTGAATTATCATATGGGTCTTTATGTGCCGAATAACCGAATTCTCCTACTCCGGTTGACAGCCTGTTCTGCATTATAGCGCTTGCTCCAAGGGAAGCAGCCTGATATATGCGGTCGAATGACATGCTCATTATGTTGTCGACATTCACATATACCGGTGTCCATGAATGGATATTGAACGCGTGTGATGCTTTTCCATATTTCTTGGGAGCAGACATGTTGACTTTGATGTCATCATCTACGGCTTCATCATATCCTTGTAGTCCGGCTATTGACCTTTCCTGTTCCGCTAGTGCATCAGCGATTATATATCTGTGTTTTTCTCTGTAATCTGCCTGGCGGTCTATCAGTGAGTCAACAGGAGTGCGGAACATCCTCATTCCGTTCAACGTAGGAGCAGAAAAGTACAGATATCTGCCGTCGGCTGAGTATGCATAATCTTTAGCTCCGTATTTTGTGACTGTTCTCTGACGGAGGTCTCCTGAATCCGGATCCATGTGATATAGTTCATTGACGCCGGTCCTGTCACAAATGAAAGTAAGCTCATCTGCATAAGACTTGAAGTCACAGATCTTCACAGGTTCCGGTTCAAGGACCACATTCCATGTGCCGTTGTAAGAATAGATTCCGAAACCATTATCAGATACGGCGGTAGCATATATGGTTTCACCGATCCAAGCTGTTTCCACTATCTGCAATCCGTCAGGCGCCATGATTGTCTGACCATCTATGTATATGGCACTGCCTCCTTCCGGGAAATATCTGGTTGCTGCCATTCTACTCTCTGAGAATGACGGGTTATAAAGAAGAATATCCTTGTCAGAAACCTTTTCTTTATCTTTACCGTCCAGTCTGATGGATCTGATCCACGAATCAGACTTCATGCTCCATCTTTCATCAGGCTTGTCCTCACTCCAGTAAAGTCGGCCATCGTGTATCTGAAGATCAGATGTTTCATATGGCAGACGGGTAATAAGTTTCTCCTGTCCCGTATCATCGATTTTAATCAATGCAGGTGTATCCAGATATCCGTTTTTAATAGTGTAGATATCCGAACCATTGATTACGGTGTTGCTGTAGTTTGTATATAGGCGAGGCTCTTTTGTGACCTCTTCCATGTATATGAACGGAGCTCTTGCCATAGCATCCCTGCTCCAGATGCTTTGCATGGTGTCACAGACTTCCTTGAAGGTCTCCTTGAATTTCACCCCTGTCCTGTTTTTCCTGATCTTGTACATGAAAGGGCTGAAATTCAATAATTTGCGTGAGGCCATTTCATAACCGTCCTTCATGAAGGTTGGATAGTCATATAGATATCTGATGCCACCGAATGTCATGTATCCCAATGAATAATGGTCCGGAGCATAGTATTTCTGAGATCCGAAAAGCCATCTGTCCCATGTGCGGAAATCTCCCTGATCGAAAGCTACACGATAGTAGTTCAGGAAGTCTGCTGTTCTTCCTCTTCCGGAAGGCGTAAGCGCCGTTTCAGCAATGACGGCATCACCCTCAATCAGATAGAGACCAGGATACAGCAAAGAGACCAGGATATTCCACATCTGACCGAAAGCATAGGTAAACGGCTTCTGGAAATTCGTCATTCCGAACTGCATCTGAGTCACATGTCTTCCTTCATGGACGGCGAGCATAGTAGACCATGGAACAGGATCGGGGTCGTATGCAGAAGGAATGGTGAAGAGATCCATTCTCTTAGGTGCCCATGCTACAGATCCGTTGTTGGCATTATATGTATGCATTACTGCCGGCATCAATTTGCCGTCTCCCTGTCCTGCTATATAGCCTGTAGTGCGGGAAACGGGAATCTTGAATTTCTCCAGTTCAAATGCATATTTCCTGGCGAGAGAATCGCATCCGGATGGATAAATAACCCTGAAATTGTCTGTATCAATGAAACTCCATTTCAACTTTCCCGGATCGTCACCGGTGACATAGAACTGAGCCTGTGCGAGAGACGGGATAAGTACGGTCAAAAGGAGTATTATTTTCTGTAAAAATTTCATTTTTAAAATTTTGAGCTTTCAATTTTTGAAGCGGGGTCGCAAATCTAATTATTTTTTATATTTTTGTAGCTTATTCGCCTATTTTGTGAGCAAATAAACAACCAAAATCTATATATGGAGACAATTCTTAATGTGCTATCGGTTCTCGGAGGACTTGCAATGTTCCTCTACGGTATGGCACTCATGAGTGAAGGACTGCAGAAGTCGGCAGGTGATCGCCTAAGATCTTTCATGGCAAAGATGACTTCAAATGCACCTAAACGAATCTTGACAGGTACACTTGTTACAGCCCTTGTTCAGTCGTCATCAGCAACTACCATCATGGTGGTGAGCTTTGTGAACGCCGGTCTTCTTTCTCTTGGTAACGCAATCGGTGTCATCATGGGAGCGAACATCGGAACAACACTTACAGCTTGGGTAACATCTCTCGGTTTTTCAGTAAATATCGCATTGTTTGCAGTGCCTATGATGGCATTCGGATTCATCCTGCATTCGATGAAGAAGTCGTCACTCAAGAACATCGGCCAGTTCCTTATGGGATTTGCAGTGATGTATGTGGGTCTGACATTCATGAAGGACTGTGCAAATGCAGTGCTTGGAGAGTATGAAACTCAGATGATGGGATTCTTCGGAAGCATCAACGGCTTTGGTTTCGGCTCGATCCTCCTCTTCCTTGTTGCAGGTGCGGTCCTTACAATTGTTCTTCAGGCTTCAAGTGCTACTATGGCCATCACAATGCTTCTCGCAGCATCAGGCCTTATCGGCTTTGAACTCGCAGTTGCAATGGTGCTTGGAGAGAATATCGGAACAACTATTACAGCAAATATTGCAGCGGCTGTTGCCAATACATCTGCAAAGAGAGCGGCAAGAGCACATACAATCTTCAATATTGTCGGTGTGATCTGGGTTCTCATATTCTTTGCACCGATCGTTGTGCTGATTTCAAAGATCATGACTGCACTCGGATTTGCAGATCCTATGACAGTAGATATGGCTGGTCTTAACGCAGCTCTTACAAGTGCGAAAGCTGCCCCAGGTGCAACTCCTGAGTCAATAGCAATCGCTGAGAACGCATTCCTTGATGCAAAGAATGCAATGCTTTACGGTATCGCAATGCTTCACACCCTCTTCAATGTGACAAATACTCTTATCCTTATCTGGTTTACCCCACTTATCGAGAAGGCTGTCATATGGCTTGTCAAGGAGCCTAAGGGTGAGCATGAGGTATTCCGTCTCAAGTATATCGCCGGAGGTCCTCTCAGCACAGCAGAGCTTTCTCTCAATGAGGCACAGCAGGAGATCGTACATTTTGCTGAGATCTGCAGAAATGGTTTCGGATACATCCGTGAGGCTATAAATGAGACAGATCCTGACGAATTTGATAAACTCAACGATAAACTTATCAAATACGAAGAGATTACAGATAGAATCGAATTTGAGATTGCAACATACCTTAATGAGGTGTCGAAGAATGAGCTTAGTCAGGAGTCTCTCGAGCACACTAAGGCAATGTATAAGATTATCGGTGAGATGGAGTCTCTCGGTGACTCAGGTGAGGCGATCGGACGAATTCTCAAGAGAAAGAATGTTCATGGAAAGACATTCGACAAGCCGCTCCTTGACCGTCTCAACAAGATGATGGATCTCGTTCAGAAGGGATACGATGTAATGATTGAAAATCTCAAGAACGAGGAGCTAAAGGATATCTCAAATGCAGAGAATTGCGAGTACAACATCAATGAGTGCCGCAATCACCTTAGAGAGGAGCATATCGTAAACATCGAGAACAGCAGCTACAACTACTTGACTGGAGTTTACTATATGGACGTTCTTTCGGAGCTTGAAAAGATCGGTGACTTCCTCATCAACATTTCACAGGCATCAAAGAGAAAACATGACTATCAGAACTAAAGTACTTTTCATTGCGGTTGTTTCCATCATGATGGCAGCATGCAATGGAGGAAATACAAAATCAGAACAGGCGAAGGCAGAGCAGAATTTCAAAGCTCTGCCTTTTCCTGATGCACAAGTGCCCTCGGTCATATCCAATCCGAATGATGCCTTGGTGTATCTATCTGAAAATTATTGGAACGGCATAACCGATCCGTCCAGAAATTACCTATGCGATTCAACGTATGTAAGCGGAGTTGACAAGGATTTTGTGGAGCAGAAGTTTGCGGATTGGACGATGATTTTGGATAATGTGGATATGGCGATTGCAAGAAAGTCAATAGGAAACCTGTATGACAGAGCCTATGCCTGCGAGAAGAAGAATGCATCATCCAACGTATTCGAGACTTTTGTTTCCCTTGTTCAGAGGTATTTCTACGATCCTAATTCTCCTTTGCGAAATGAGGATTATTATTTCCCGTTCGTATCGAAGTACGCCAAGTACGAAGGATTGACAGAAGTAGAGAAAGGAAAATACGAAAGGGAGGCGCGTCTTTGCGGGCTTAACTGCAAGGGAACCAAGGCCGCTGATTTCCGTTTTGCAGACAGAAAGGGAAAAATACGCAATCTATATAGCATCAAGGCGGATCTCACATTGCTGTTCTTCAGTAATCCGGGATGTAATGCGTGTATGGAGATTATCCAGGTGCTGCGGGATGAGCCTGTCATATCTTCATTGATCAACAGCGGAAGAATGGCTGTCTTGAATATCTATATCGACGAAGATATTCAGGCGTGGAGATCATATATGCCTATATATCCGGAGCAGTGGTATAACGGATTCGATCCTGATTTCGTCATTCGCGGAGAAGGATTATATAATATACGTGCAATACCTTCCCTTTACCTTCTGGATAAGGAAAAGAACGTTCTCATGAAGGACGTTCCGGAAAATGTATTGTTCAATTATCTTGTTACTTTTAACCAATAAAGTTAAATTTGTTGGTTCTAACACTATCAACGATGACTATCACAAAAGAGCTTTGGGCGACCTCGCCATGTGGAAAGGAAATCTTCCTATATACCCTGAAAAATGAATCAGGAGCATATGTTCAACTTTCAAATATCGGTGCCGGCGTAGTGTCGGTAGTTGTGCCGGATAAGGACGGCAATCTGGCAGACGTTGCCCTCGGATATCCTGATGCGGCGAGTTATTTCGGAGACGGTCCGTGCGCTGGAAAGATTCCGGGGCGCTATGCCAACCGTGTGGCCTTGGGTAAGTTTACTCTTGATGGTGTTGAATACACATTGCCTGTAAATAATGGTCCGAACCATCTTCATGGTGGTCCCGAAGGCTTCCAGAATAAAGTATGGGAAAGTCGTGAGCACGAGGGTGGCGTTGAGTTCCTATATTTCTCTGAGGATGGAGAGCAGGGATATCCTGGTGCTGTAAAGTCAGTTGCACGTTATGAGTGGACAGAGGAAAATGAACTTCGTCTTACTCTTACAGCAGAGTCTGATGCGCCGACGGTGATCAATCTCACCAACCACACATATTTCAATCTCAATGGTGACGGAAACGGTGACATTCTTGGTCACATCCTCACACTTAATGCATCGGAATATCTTCCTACGGACTCAACTCAGATTCCTCTTGGTGAGAGCGCTCCTGTGGCGGGTACTCCTATGGACTTTGTCAATGGAAAGCCTATCGGACAGGATATCAAGGCAGATTTCGAGCCTCTCAAGATCGGAAAAGGATATGACCATTGCTGGGTCATCGACGGTGCCGAGCCAGGTCAGCTTCAGTTCTGTGCAGAGCTATATGCTCCGGAAAGCGGCCGCGTGATGCAGATGTATACAACTCAGCCAGGAGTTCAGGTCTACACAGGAAACTGGCTCACAGGCAGCCCTGCCGGCAAGGATGGCCACGTATACGAAGACTACTGCGCAGTAGCGATCGAGTGCCAGAACTATCCTGATGCACCGAACAAGCCGGATTATCCGTCATCAGTCCTCCGCCCAGGCGAAGTTTACCAGCACGCAATCATCTTTGCATTCAGCACCAAGTAATCATGAAACAGTATCTTGACCTTCTTAAACATATCCGTGAAAACGGAACTATGAAGTCTGACCGTACCGGCACAGGCACTCAGAGTGTGTTCGGCTATCAGGCCCGCTATGACCTTAGCGAGGGATTTCCTCTTCTTACTACAAAGAAACTTCATCTGAAGTCCATCATATATGAGCTGCTATGGTTCATTGCCGGAGATACAAATGTGAAGTATCTGCAGGATCATGGCGTGCGTATCTGGAATGAGTGGGCGGATGAAAATGGAGACCTTGGCCCAGTATATGGCCACCAGTGGCGCAGCTGGCCTACTCCGGACGGAGGCACGATCGATCAGCTTTCAAATGTGATCAACCAGATCAAGAACAGCCCTGATTCACGTCGTATGATCGTGTCTGCCTGGAATGTTGCAGAGGTGGAGAAGATGGCTCTTCCTCCATGTCATTCGCTTTTCCAGTTCTATGTGGCAGATGGAAAACTTTCATGCCAGCTCTATCAGCGTAGTGCAGATGTGTTCCTTGGTGTGCCTTTCAATATCGCTTCTTATGCTCTTCTTACAATGATGATTGCGCAGGTGTGCGGTCTTCAGCCGGGAGAGTTTGTTCACACTACAGGTGACACTCACATCTATACAAACCACTTCGAGCAGGTGGAACTTCAGCTCAGCCGCGAACCACGCAAGCTGCCTAAGATGAAGATCAACCCGGAGGTCAAGAGCATCTTCGACTTCAAATACGAAGACTTCGAACTCGTCGACTACGATCCACATCCACACATACCAGGCGTAGTAGCAGTCTAGTCGAATGCGCCTCCGTTTCTCTCACTGTCATTTCGAGCGAGCGAAGCGAGTCGAGAAATCTAATCGAATGCAATGGAAAAATACATAATAGTAGCAATATCTGACAATAATGCCATAGGCCGTAACAACGAGCTCCTATGGCATATTTCTGAAGACCTGCGCTTCTTCAGGCGCACAACTGTCGGCAGTCCTGTCATCATGGGCCGCAAGACATTCGAGTCCATAGGACGCGCTCTCCCAAGCCGTGTCAATATCGTCATATCCCGTGGCTTCAACACAGCCGAAGAAGTGGCGGTATGCAGCTCTCTCGAGGATGCATTCAAGGTCGCTGAAGATACCAACCTTGAGAAGTGCTTTGTTATCGGCGGCGGGCAGATCTATGCCCAGGCCCTTCCCCTGGTCGACAAGATGGTCGTGACTCACGTCCACACTGTAATCGAAGACGCTGATACCTTCTTCCCTCCGATTGACCCCGCAATCTGGCAGGAAGCACAGCGCTCCGAGCTCTTCACTGACGAAGAAACAGGCTACACCTTCGAATTTGTAGAATATCACCGCGCCTAATCAAAAACCTAAAACGAACTAAACATGGCAAGAGATAATTTCGGTAGTAGATTTGGTGCCTTAGTGGCAATGGCTGGCTCTGCGGTCGGCCTGGGTAACCTCTGGCGTTTCCCATATCTGGTGGGAGAGAACGGAGGTGCTGCATTCATCATAGTATATATCATCCTAAGCTTTCTGATCTGTCTTCCTATCTTCATTTCGGAATTCGTGATAGGCCGTCGTAGTCAGAAGAATGCCTTTGCTGCCTTCCGCGACCTCTCGGGAGGATCAAACTGGAAACTTGTCGGCATCGTTACCATCATTGTACCTATGATCGTTCTGTCATACTACAGTGTGATCGGAGGTTGGTCCGTGGATTATCTTGTGAAGGCAGCCACTCTATCATTTACAAGCGACATCGACAACAGTCAGATGTTCAGCAACCTGGTGACTTCCACATGGACTCCACTTGCTGCTCATACAATATTCCTGGTGCTTACTGTCCTTATCGTAGGTGTCGGCATCAAGGGGGGAATCGAGAAGTTCAGCAAAGTCATGATGCCGCTGCTGTTCGTCATCGTTCTGGCAATCGCAATATATGCCCTGACTCTTCCTGGAGCACAGAAAGGTGTAGATTATCTTTTCAATCCAGACTTCTCAAAGATTGATGGAAAGGCAGTTGCTGCAGCCTTAGGTCAGGCATTCTTCTCATTGTCACTTGGATTTGGAACAATCCTTACATATGCTTCTTATGTAAGCAAGAAGGAAAATGTGATGTTCCAGAGTGTGGCTACAGCTATATCAGACTTGATGTTTGCCCTTATTGCAGGGCTGGCTATCATGCCTGCTGTGTTTGCTTTCGGTTTGTCGCCAGACAACGGCCCTGGACTTGTTTTTGAGACTCTTCCTCATGTCTTCGGTCAGATGCCGGCTGGAGGTCTGATCGCGATTCTTTTCTTTATCTCTCTCCTTGTTGCAGCACTTACTTCTTCGATTTCAATGATGGAAGTAGCGGTGTCCTACCTTGTCGAGGAGAAGAAGATATCCCGTAAATGGGCATGTGTGATCATCTTTGCAATATGCTGGGCCGTAGGTGCGCTTTGCTCATTGTCATTCGGTCCTCTATCTCATATCAAGATTGATGGAGGCAACCTGTTTGACTTCTTTGATAATCTTTCATCAAACATCCTTATGACTCTCGGCAGTCTTTTGACTGTACTGTTTGTCGGATGGCGCCTGAAGAAGACTGACGTATACGATGAATTTACAAACGGAGGCACCTTGAGCAAAAATGTCAGAATTTTTGGTGTTCTCTGGTTCCTTATCCGTTATATCTGTCCTGTGGCAATTGCCATCATCTTTTTATATGGCCTTATAAACTAGAAACTCTATTTGAGTATATCAGCACTCCTACTGTACCCAAAAGCATCAGGATCAGCAGAATAGAGCTGATGAACGAGATGTTTTCACCAGTGCGGTATGACTCCGGCTCAAATCTCATGATCAGCTGACCTTCGCCAGACGGAACAGCAGCTCCACGAAGAATCCAGTTTGCGCGGAAGAGCTGGATCTCCTTACCGTTTTCAGTCGGCTGATATCGTCCGTCCTTGACCTCTCCGTAAGCACCGGCAGGCTCTATCCAGGCTTTCCATCCCTTAGGGTAGTATATTTCGCTGAATAGAACAACCCTTTCGCTTTCTGTGCCGAACGTATAGCGAAGCTCGTTAGGCGCGTAGTGAGTAAGTTCAATGTAGTCATCCGCAGAACCAAGATTCTCTTCTCTATCCAGGATATCCTTTGCCCATGCAAAATCATCCCCGATCACAGCTGTTTCATAGAGGTCGATCTCTCCAATCAACTCGAGTTCCTTGTCAGGTGTTGCTGCAGTGATGTAATCGTTGATGAACCAGCAGTTTCCGAAGGCGTATGAGTTCTCATACAGAGAGTAGTTTCCGATAATATATTTGCCGTTGAGCATTGAGCATAGCGGAACGCATGTACCCATGACATAGTCGAGGGTATGGTATAGCTCTTCTGTTGAAATCTCCTCCTCTTCATGCATCTTCCAAAGGTGTTCTTCCACCTGGCGGAACTCGTTGACTTCGTGATTGAGGTAGTGTTTCAGCAGGTCGTCATATCTCTGCATCTTGACTGCACTATATCCACCGATACACTTGTGATGGTAGCTAGGGATTGCAGACGAGAATCCAGGGATGCTCAGTACTCTGAAGTTAGGATCTTTGTCTTCGAGGATGTAGTTGTCTATCTTACTAGGCTTATATGCTGCCGTAAAGCCTTTTGGAGTGACGAAGTTGTCTTCATTGAGGTAGCGTTTTCCTACACTCCACAAGTCGAAAAGAACCACAGCAATTACGCATCCTGCAAGAATTTTCCTGGACTTTGCGCTCTCGAATTTAGGATTGATATATGGAAGGGCAAGGAGAGCCGCTGCGATGAGGATAAGCATCAATGAACGTCTTGCATCCGAGGTCATGAGGTCCATTCTGTCAGCGGAGATTGCGTATGCGTACTCATCCTGATATGATTGTGGCCATCCCTCGAGCATTGCTGTGTCTGATGCTGTCGAGAATGAGCCTGCCATTCCTGGGAACATGGCGCTGATAAGACAGAATCCAGCTGTGAGAGCCAAAGCAATGGCACCCGCTTTAAAGAGCTTCTCCTTCTCATAATGATTCTTCATGATCCTGTCGAGTACAATGAAGCCAAGCATAGGGAGTGCTACCTGAAGTACGATCAGAGCCATTGAAACGGTTCTGAACTTATTGTACATAGGAACATAGTCGAACCACAGCTTGGTGAACCACATGAAATGGTGTCCCCATGAAAGGAAAACTGTCACGATGATTGCTGCCAGCAGCCACCATTTCTCCCTTCCTTTGCAAAGAATGAGGCCCAGGATGAACAGGAATATTGTCACAGCTCCCATATACATGGGACCGGCTGTAAAAGGCTGAGGGCCCCAATATGTAGGCATTCTTTTGACGATATTCTGTGCTTCCGCTCTGCCGATAGTCTCGCTGAAGAACTTGCCGGTTTCTGAATCTATCGGAAGAGGAGATCCTGATCCGCCACCGTTGAAGTTCGGGATAAGGAGGTTAGGCATTTCCTCGATTCCATATGACCACTGAGTCGCATATTCGAGGTTCAGACCGTTTTTGTTATGAGTCTCGCTTTCAGACGATAGTTCCGATCCTCCTCGCATGGTGTACTTTGAGTACTCGTATGTAGGAATAAGCTTGTTTGCATTTGTGGCGATACCGATACATCCGATAACCAGCAGAAGGCTTGATGCAATGAAGAATTTCTTCAGCATTTCGCTGCGACGTGCCTTATCAATGCAGATGTAGATGAACAATCCGAGAATATATGCAAACACCAGGATTGCAAGGTAATATGTGATCTGAATATGGTTTGCCTTGATCTGGAAACTGAGCGCAAATGCAAATAATACTGCACCAAGGAGGGTCTTCAGAAGCCCTTTATCTTTAAGGATTGACTTGTATGTGAATATTACGGCCGCCAAAACCCCAGGGAAGTATGCTATTGCCTGCATTTTAGTGTTGTGGCCTGCTGTGATGATCTGGAAGTTATATGAACAGAATGCCATTGCAATGGCTCCTCCTACAGCAGTCAATGTGCTTGATCCGAGAGAAAGCATAAGCAGGAATCCGCCGATAAGCGCTATCAAAAGGTAGCTTGCAGGGCGTCGTCCGGTCAGCATAAAATCATATATGCCGTCTGTCAGATCT
>JAEIGA010012401.1_pt1 | contig 12944 bp, 14 predicted proteins | sample 9270691 | NCBI WGS metagenome assembly JAEIGA01 (sample SAMN17057246, study PRJNA624740) | gut metagenome | biome: biome; isolation source: fecal sample | host: Bos grunniens | place: China: Xizang | collected 2019 | reverse complement strand
TTTGCTTGGTGCCTGTGTTTGGTGATAAGGGTGGCTCTTTGGTATCCGCATTGAGTCTTGTACTTTTGATGTGGGCGATTGGCTATGTTCTTTATCGCAAGAAAATCTATATTAAATTATAGTTTAGTGAACGCGCCTACGGCGCTACTGTTTAGTGTTTAGAGAACGCGGCAGAGCCGCTACTGTTTAGAGTTTAGAGGCGAGAATTATGCCGAAAATAGCAACAATAGGATTTTTTGACGGTGTCCATCGTGGACACCGTTTCCTATTTGCCCAACTTCAGGAGCATGCCAAGACGCTTCATCTCGCTCCGGTTATCTACACTTTCTCTCAGCACCCCAAGCAGGTCCTGACGGGCGAGGCGCCAGCTATGCTCACTACTTATGCCGAACGTGAAGCGCTTCTTCGTGCCTATGGCGAAGTGCATTTCTTGGATTTCGCTCAGGTGCGCCACCTTACTGCCGAGCAGTTTATGCGCTATTTGCATGATGAGCAGGATGTGGACACTTTGCTGATTGGCTACGATCATCATTTCGGTTCCGATTGCCTCAAGGGTTTTTCGGAGTACGAGCATGTGGGCAAACAAATCGGTCTGCGTGTCTTGCGGGCGTATGAATGCTTGGTGGATGGTTTGCCTGTGAGTTCGTCGCGCATTCGCAAGCTGCTTGCTGATGCCAAAATTGAATATGTAAATCGTCTTTTGGGATATACATATTCTATTTCGGGTGCTGTGGAACATGGTAGGGCAATTGGTTCAACAATCGGTTTTCCTACAGCAAATATTCGTCTAGATTCCCCAAAGCAACTACCAGCACCCGGTGTATATATTGTATGTGCCAATGTGGATGGGGTGGAGTATAAGGCACTAGCGAATATAGGTACGAATCCTACAGTGGGCAATGACTATCTCTCGTTGGAGGTTCATTTGCTTGATTTTGAAGGAGATTTGTATGGTAAAAAACTCACAGTCTCTTTTCTCTCTTATCTTCGTGAGGAAAGGAAGTTTGCTTCGCTAGCAGCACTTCAGCAGCAAATTGCGGAGGATGTTTCTATAGCAAGTGCCTACGAACGTCAATCTGTTTGATTATAAGAACACTTTTTTTTTATTCGTATAATAATACCTTTTTTACTTCTACCTAACACGATAATGAATAGTGCGTTTATAGTGCGTTTATAGTGCGTTTATAGTGCGTTTATTGTGTGGTTGAAGTCCGTAATCGGAAACTAAAAAGTCGCTCGTTAGTGCGACTTTTTTATATGTAGGTTAGGGAAGTATTTGGAGCACAAGATAGTAAAATGGAAAAAATAAAAAAAATAAAAAAAGTGTAGAAAAAATTTGGAAATGTCGTTTTTTTTTTTTACCTTTGCGTCGATTTTTAATTATACATACAAAGATAGGTATAAGGATTACAAGATATATTTGGAAGATTATGGATCGCGAACAGATAGAGAATAAAGTAAAAAAAATAGTTATTGATTATTTTGACTTAGATGAAATAGTTATCTCAGCCGAAAGCAATATCGTTCAGACGCTAGAGTTGAATAGTTTGACTAGAATGGAGCTAGTGGTGCTGATAGCGCAGCATTTGGGTGTGAAGATTCCTTTTGGTGATTTTGCAATGATAGTAACATTTAGTGATTTGTATGATTATATCCAAAATCACCAATTAGCAGAATGAGGAGGCGAGTAGTCATAACAGGTATGGGTATCTGGTCTTGTATAGGTCAAGATTTAGATACAGTAAGTGTAAACTTGCGAAATGGCTATTCAGGGATTGTAAGTGATAAGTCACGACAGGCGTTTGGCTTAAGGAGTTCGTTAGTTGGGCATATTCCTGCGGTGAATTTGCGTCCATTTTTAAATATGTCTCAAAGACGAGCGTTGCCGCTAGATGTTCAGTATGCATACATGGCATCTCGTCAAGCATTGGATGATGCTTCGATAGGTGAGGATTACTTGATGCAGAACGAAGTAGGTGTGATAGTAGGTAATGATGGGTCGATGGATGCTGCTGTAGATATAGTTCGAACGATGGATCGATTTGAAGATTCTGCATTGATAGGTCCGAGTAACTATTTTCGTTGGGCGACTTCATCCGCATCGATGAATTTGAGTTCGTTGTTTCGTCTAAAGGGAGTAAGTCTTTCTACAGGTGCGGCATGCGCGAGTTCGATTCATGCGATAGGGGTAGCGTCGTTGTATATCCGTGCAGGTTTGCAAGATACAATACTGGTGGGCGGCTGTGCAGATCCTAGTAATTGGTCAACTACAGTAGCAGATTCATTAGCCGTAATAGCTAAGGATAATGGTGCTCCGACGACGGTATCTCGTCCGTTTGATGCTCGTCGTAGTGGTATGGTTCCTAGTGGTGGATCTGCAATGTTGGTGCTAGAAGAATATGAACATGCAAAGTCACGAGGAGCTCGTATCTATGCAGAGTTGATGGGATATGGTTGCGCTTCAAATGCGTTGGAAAATATGTCGGCTCCAGATGCTAGTGGTGAACTAAGAAGCATGTTGTGCGCATTACGTGATTCTAATGTATCAATAGATGATGTGGATTGTATTTGTGCTCATGCAACTTCTACTGTTGTGGGTGATAGGGAAGAAGTATTGGCAATAAAACAATTAATAGGTGGTCGTGATATACCGGTTTGTGCCACCAAATCTATGACGGGACATGAGAATTGGATGGCAGGAGCGTCTGAGACAATATATAGCATATTGATGATGCGAGATGGCTTTGTGGCGCCGACAATAAATTTAGAACAGATGATGCCCGAAGCAGAGGGGCTGAATATCCAACGTGATGCCAGTGTGAAGAATGTGCGTGTGGTGGTAAATAATTCATTTGGATTAGGAGGAACAAATGGATGTATTGTACTGAAGAAATTCTAAAGCAAAGGAATATAAAATATAATAATTATGACATATTTAGAGCAATTAATACCAATTATCAAGGAGAATTATACAAAAGCCGCTTTAGTAGATTATTCTCCAAGCAATAGTGTTCCATGCAATGCTTACACTTTTGGTCAGATGTATCAGAAGATATGTGCTCTAAAAACTTTGTTGAGTAGATTGGGTGTGGTAGCAGGTGATCATGTGGCTCTATGTGGTAATAATTCAGCGCATTGGATGATTAGTTATCTGTCGGTAGCTTCTATTAGAGCGGTCAATGTATGCTTGATGCATAGTCAAACTCCTGAAATCCTGGCCTCGCAAATCGATTTCTCAGACGCGAAAGTATTGTTTGTTGATAGCGTTATTTGGTCATGTTTGCAGGTTCACCAATTGGATAAGGTGCATATTGTGGTGTCCATGGATGATTGGTCTATTTTGCGAGGTGCGACAAGACAATGTTTGTTGGTAGAGGATGCTAGTTGTACTCCGGAAGATTTGTCATTAGATACGATACCAGATGTAGATGTGAATGCTCCTGCACAATTATGTTTTACGTCTAGTACAAGTGGCAATCCCAAATGCGTTGTTGCGTCGTGGAAAAACATTACCGCAAATATGCTGCATGTTGCTGATTACTATACCGCTACTGACAATCGTGTGATGCTGTCTGTTTTTCCGTTAGGTCATACATTAGCGATAATGGGCGAATTTTTAGTGCCACTATATCAAGCATGTACCATATATATATTACGTGAACCTGCTGTACCCGATACATTGCTAGATGCCTACATAGAAATTCGACCATTTGAAATAGTATTGGTTCCGATGGTTGCCGAGCGATTTTTGTCGGATAAATATATAGAACGATTCCGTCAAGTGCTAGAGTTTGTAGAAATAGGTGTAGTATGTGGAGCAAAATTGAAGAAAGAGATAGAAGATAAACTGACATCGATAGGTTTTCCCCTGACAATACCCTATGGAATGACGGAGTGTAGCCCTATTGTATCTATCAGTAAACCATCGAATTACGAGTCATATTCATCTGGCCAAATTTGTTCTTCGATGCAAGTTGCATTTGGCGACAATGATGAGATATTAGTCAAAGGCGATCATCTAATGTTGGGATATTATAAAAATGATGGAGAGACGCATGATAAGATAGATGGTGATGGCTGGTTTCATACTGGAGATTGTGGCTATTTGGATTCAATGGGGAATTTGTATATTAATGGCCGAATCAATAAGGATATACTAGTATTGCCCTCAGGGGAGAATGTAAGTCCTGTCAACATTGAAAGTGTAATTGATTCTATGGAAGGAATAGTAGAATCAATCGTTGTACTTAGAGATGATAAATTAGTAGCGTTGGCCTATACTAATGTATCCATTGCGAATAAGGCTAGCCTAATGGTTAAGATTAACAGGTTGTTACCGATGAATAGTCAGTTATATGATCTGGAGTTTTTAGTAGAACCAATTAAGCGAACAGAGAAACAAAATATCAAACGATATTTGTATAAATAATCATTATTCACTTTTTTAAAATCTAAATTTTATGGTAAAACTTATTTTAGAAGTTAACGTAAAAGCTGGTTTTGAGAATGAGGTTTTAGGAAAACTCGTTGAGGTTTTCAATAAACCTTTCGTCTCACAGATTGAGCAGTTGTCAGATTTCTATTTAGTGCTCGATTTGACCGATGAAAATGTAGAGAAAGTAGCTCAGTTGCATGATGACAAGGGCATCTTGAGCATGAAACTTACTCCTACAAAGATTGGTGCTTACTCAGTTGAGAAAGCAAAAGCGGGTCACGAGTATTATGTAGTATTCGTACAAACAGAAGTTGGTAAACGTCAATCAGTAATGGAGGCATTGAAGGCCGAGACCAACATGTACGCTGTACGTAATGCAGGTTTCATCTTTGATGATCGTGCAGATATCATCGTTGAAATTACATCAGCAGAAGCTCCAGTTGAAATCAACCAAGCTATTCGTTTGTTGGATGGTGTTGAGGATACTATCTTCTATAATCTTCCACGTACAAGAAATTAATTTAACAAACAAAATAATTATTTAATGTATGAAGAATAACAATTTGCCATCTTTGGAGGAGTATATGGACTTCGTTCAAAGCGAGAATCAAGTAGCACAAGATGCTAATTGGCGTCACTCTGTTTATTATAAATATTATCATAGTGTTTATCATAAATAATTTGATATTGGTTTAATTATTGATGTCTGTAAAGTCATTGGCAACTTTGCACTTTACAGACATCATTTTTTATTATATGAGAAATCCTTTAAGTCAAGTTTACGAGTTGCATATAGAATCATCAAATAGTTGTAATTTGCATTGCAATTATTGCTATTTTATGACAAAAAAAGTACATCGAACAGTATTTCCTTTGGAACGATTGGAGGAATTGTTGTCGATCTTTTTTACTCATACTGAAAGACAAGTGAATCTTGTTTTTCATGGAGGAGAGCCTTTGATGAATTCAGCAGATTGGCTTGATAATGCTTGTAATATAGCCAAGTCAATAGCGCAGAAGAACAATAATAATGTAAGTTTCCATATACAAACAAATGGAACTCTGCTTACAGACGAACAATTATTAGTTCTAGTGAAGCATAATTTTTCAGTAAATGTATCTTTGGATGGACCAGAACAGATCCATAATAAGGCTCGTGGACTATATCAACCAACTGTGGCATCGCTAAACAAATTGAAAGATGCTGGTATCTTGATGGGGGTGATTTCTGTAATAGGAAAACATAATTATAATAAAATTCCCGAAGTGGTTGATCACTTGATTCAACTTGGGATAAAGCGTTATCATTTTAATATAGGTTCAATCCTTTCTCAAAAATCTAGCCTTATTTTATCAACTGAGGATATATTACAGTATTATAAGGAGTCACTAAAAAGTTTCTTGGATACATACACAGAAGCATGCAATTGGGTTTTATTAGGAAAATTGCGTAGATATATTAGCAACTCTATTCCACAATTTGCATGCGATTCTCCTATTTGTAGCGCAGGCGTTCACAAGATTCATCTTCTGCCCAATGGGGATTTTTATCCCTGTGGTTCTTGTGTAAATACAGAGCAAGGTCTTTTGCAAAATTGTTTAGGAAATCTATTCCAATTACCATCATATGAGGAATACCAGCAAAAAATGGTAAACTTCCATTCAGAGTACTTCGCATGTAGAGATAAATGCCAATTATGTGAAGCAGCAGTTATTTGCGATTTTAAGTGCCCTGCATTTGATTCGATAGATATAAAAACATTTGAAAATCGTTGTAAAGGTAGTCAATTATTTTACGAACATTTATTGACTATAGATAAAAGTTTAATCGAAAAGCTTGTTACATTTTACGAAGATTGTCATGAATAAAATATATTATAGGCAACTAAAAGTAGTATATATTGAAGTTACCAATAAATGTAATATTAATTGTAAATATTGTTATGAGACGCAAAAAAAGCTCAACAAACAAGTATTTACAAAAGAGTTATTTGCTCATATTATAGATAATGTAGCACGCTATTCGTGCTATGATGAGATAAGTATAATTTTCCATGGTGGTGAACCATTGTTAGTTTCTACTGATTTTTACGAATATTGCTTTGCATATGCCACTACAACTTTAGAAACAGTAGGGAAGTCCGCATCTTTTGGTTTGCAATCTAATCTAATGTTGCTGCAGAATGATTTAATCCCGTTATTATTAAAGTATTCTGTTGGAGTGAGTACTTCTATTGATGGTCCACAATCGATACATGATGAAGCTCGCAGTGGATGGAAGATGACAATAGAAAATATGAAAAAACTAAGAGATGCTGGTGTGAAAGTGAATTTCATTACAGTTTGCTCGCAACACAATCAACATCATATAGCAGACATATTTAATTTTGCCCGAGATTTTAATTATAAAACATGTCAAATTAGCATCGCTTCATGCGTTAAATCAATAAATCCAGAATCGACTTATAGTCCACTGACTGAAGACGAAATCTTTGCTATTTACAAAGCGATTCTTAACTGCTGGATGAATACGGGGATACATGAAAAGAATATGGAAGTTATGTTGCAGCGCTATTTAAATCCTGATATTGATTTTATCCATACGCACCAATGTGAGAGCCCATTTTGTTATGCAGGATATCATATGTTAGTGTTTACGCCAGATAAGAAAATTCATTTATGTAGCCCAGCAGTACCATTAGCATCACAATATCCTGAGTTTATTGCTGGTTCAGTAGATGATATTGATTCGTCGCAACAACTCCTACACGCTATGTCAGTTTTTCATCAAAAGGACGAGAAATATATGCAGGTGTGTCCGGAGTGTGAAGCAGCTTGTATTTGTTCGTTTGGTTGCCCTGCATTTGATCGCATTGATCCAGTAACTGCTTCAGAAAAATGTAAAGCAACCAAGCGCTTTTATGAATATCTAAAAACGCTAAATAAACAAGAGTTAATCGATATAATTTCAATGCCTTATGAATCTAATTCTAACAGATAAATGTACAAATTCCTGTCCGTATTGTTTTGCCGCGCTAGAAATGCAAAAGACAACAAGAAAGAATTCTCTTTCAAGAGAGGATTTTGATATATTCATGTCCTTTGTGGAGCGTGAGGCAAGTCCCATTGATGTAAATGTTATAGGCGGTGAACCATTGATCTATAAAGATTTAGACTATGTGCTAAATCGATTGTATGAATCTAGTAAGGTATCTTATTTTACAATATTTACAGGAGGTATAGTTCAGCCTAATGTCATAGAATCATTATCAATATATCGCACAAAAATGAGTATATTGTTTAATGTAAACGAGAAAAAAACATATAGAAATCCTAATCACTATGATATAGTGGTTGAAAATATAAAGCATGCATTGAATTGTGGAATACGATGTGGTATAGGTTTTAATATCTATCATCACGATTTTGATGGAACTCAAATACTCAATTTGTGTTGTCAATTTGGAATAAATGTACTTCGGTTTAGTGTTGCATGTCCTATTTATGGAGAGAAGTCTTCTTTTATTGTTCCTCCTGAAGAATACGATAGATTGGGTAGAAAAGTCTATAAATTTCTTGTAGAATGTAGTAACGCTAATGTAGAAACGAATTTAGATTGTCCACTACCTATGTGCTTTTTTACAAATGAAGAACTCGGAAATTTGGTGCACGTGCAACCCAATGTGGTCAATCGATTAGAACGATGTCATGCGGCTTTGGATATTAATTATGATCTCAAAGTCTTTCGTTGTTTCTCCTTGAGTAGTTGTACTGACGTACATCTTACTGATTTTACATCATTTAATGAAATACGAAATTATTTTTCAGAGCAAATTGATAGTCATTTGCTTGTCCCAAGAGTCTTTTCCGATTGTAAGACGTGCAAAAATGTGACACGTTGCGCTGGTGGATGTCTATCTAATAATCAATCATTTATGGAACTTCCAACGAAAAATGACTTAATTAGGGAAGTATTCATGTTGATACAAGATGAAAAAATAGATGAGGCGTTAGACAAATTACACAAGATACCTATCCCAACAGCATCTGAATATCTACTAGAAGCAAAATTGTTGCTTCATTTGGATCGTCATCCTGAAGCCAGGATAATGTTGTATAGATGTATAAATATCGCTTTATCCACCCATATATCAAATGAAGCAGTTCGATTGTTAAATCAACTATAGAAAAATATTGAATATCCATGAAGTTTTATACGCCTATTCCATTATCAAAGTTATTACATGTCATCCAATCTATTCCTTATCAAGTATTTGGGGATAGCGAAATTTTACTTTCAGGAATGGATGATTATCGAATAGTTTTACCAGGAGAAATCACGTGGGTCGATTATGCCCCTTACTATCACGAGGCTTTGGCTTCATGTGCAGCTGCAATTATTATTGATTCTATCCCTCATGATATTCCACAAGATAAAGTTCTAATTGTAGTAGATGAGCCGAAGAGCGTATTTAGTAAAATTGCAGAAATTTTTTATCGTATGCAATTTCCTCCACGTACGTTATGGGATAGAATATTTAATCCTAAAAATATACATAGAGGAAAAAAATGTCGAATCCACCCTTCGGTTTCTATAGGAAGGGATGTGTATATTGGTGACAATGTTACGATAGAAGCTCATGTCACTATTCATGATAATGTTTATATTGGAAATGACAGCACAATTCGAGCTGGGTCTGTAATAGGAACAAATCCCTTTGCATATACGCAATGTCAAAGTACGGGAAAATGGGAACCTCGTAAGGCGTTCGGCAATGTAGTAATTATGGACAATGTGGATATATTAGCTTTGAATACAATCGAACGTGGTATTACAGGTTCCACAATCATAGGTTCTGGCACTAAGACGGGATGTCATGTGTTGATTAGTCATGATGTATGGATTGGTAATAATTGTTACTTATGTGGTGAAGTATCAATAGGAGGTTATGCTCGTGTGAAAAATAATTGTACGTTTTGGGGACGTGCTGCGATAGCCAATAGCGTTACGATTGCTCATCATACAACTATTCAAAGTAATGGTGTTGTACATCAATCCATTACAAAATCGGGATTGACTCTAGCGGGTGTACCTGCACAAGAAGCGGATAAGTATTGGCATTCTAGAGCAATACTGAATGTGCTAGTTAAAGATTATGAACGCTCAGGAAAATAACATATTTCATGGCAGTATGCGAGATATCACGGGAAAACTGGTGCCGCATAAGGGAAGAAATACGCTAGGTGGGGAATCATTTAATCAGTTTGCAATTTATGCTACGCCTCATTTCTTGACGGCAGTCGTATATAGTTTATCTGTAGAAAGAGCTCGATTGTTTTCAAGAAAAGAGGTACTGATTGCATATGGTTCTAATCAACTAAGAGTAAAAATGAAAGGTTGTTATTGGTCAAGAAAAAATGGATTCGTATATGTGATTCCAGCTTCATCGTTCCAGACTATTAACGAATTTGAATGGTTTTCTTCTTCCGAAGTACCCATCCTGCAAAAACTAATCATCACACCCACAGATGTGGATAAATTAATAGCGAGTAAAAATATTATTTTAGAATCAGATCCACCACCCAAGAAAGAGTATAGGTGGTTGCTAACATCAGTGGAAATGTTAGTTAGATGTACTTCCTATCTAAGACAATGTTTTTGGACCTTGATTAGTAGGCTTATGTGAATGAAATTTCTAAAAAATAGATGAAGATATTTTCATATCTAAAATATTTGTTTCATAGATTGATAACTTTCAAGGAGGTTCTTGAAGTAGGGAGTACTGATGAGGAAGGATTCCTATACCGGGTTGTGCGGATAAAGTATCTGTTCCAGATATATCCGACAGAATTAAATATTGAAGGGAAAAATGGTGTTTATTCGTCAATATGGGAGAAAAACAAAAAAAATGGACCATATTATCCATGTATCCAAAAACATATTTTAACCACACAGTTGGATACAAGAGAGAAAAAACATGTTTTGGTATTAGGTGGAGCTGGATGTGCGATACCGCGTTTCTATTTAGCTAATTATACTAATTCAGAGGTGATAGTAGTAGAGTGTTCTATGTCTTTAGTCAATGTAGCAAGACGATATTTCTTTGATGGAATAGATACGAATCGTATGCGTTTGATTTGCGATGACGCTTTTCAATATGTTAAGGATTCCAACATGATCTTCCAGGTAATATTTGTTGATTTATTCAACCAAGACAAATTAGTCTCGGGAGTTTTTCAACGTGAATTCTACGATGATATATGGAATATATTATCTGATGATGGGATAATCTACATGAATCTTTATGGCATAGGAGATGCTCAGTATCAGTATTTAGAGTCCATTCTTATATCTGGTTTTGACTTGCATCATTTGGTACAAGAAAATGTAAACTTTCTTTATTTACGTAAAAAATGATTAAACACACTTTATATTCTCCCACAGAGATGAGTGGGTTATATGTTGTATATAAGGGATCAGCTGCGGCAGAAGAAAATAGTATCAAAGGAGCTTCACATCTGTTGGAGCATTTGATATGCAGACAACTGAAATCTCTTATTCGTGAGATGACTCAATATGCGATTAACTTTGGTGCAACAACTTCGGATGATTTTGTCTGTTTTTGCATTTTAGGGTTAGAGGAGTATGTTCAGCAATATGAGTGTAGATTTTATGATGAATTGACAAAGCATATGATTTTCTCACAAGATGATTTTGATGCGGAAAAAAACATTGTGCTGAGAGAAATCCATACCAAACATATTCATCCTGCGCTTCAGTCTATATATCAAGTATTGGATCATTGTATGAATTACAGTGGCCCTGCTGGTACTGTATCATCAGTACAGTCATTAACTTTAGAACAGATACAGAACCTTTATGGTCGGCAATATAGTGAACCCTATATGACCATTCGTATAGGTAATAAATTTTCGAACCAATGCACTGAAATAGGGGAAAAGCATTTTCTTCCACCAGTTGTTTCTTTGACGAAAATGAATTGGCATTTTCCATTAATGCCTCTAGCAAAGGAAAATGTATTTATGGCAATTAGTCCAGTAATACCCAATTCAGAACTTCCTTTTTCGCAAATAATCAACTATCTTCTTTGCGGAACGATAGAGTCTCCTATTTATAAAACATTGCGTGATGAATTACAGTTGTGCTATACTGTTGAAATGAATTATTTTCTTTTAGGTGACTATCATATTAATTATATGTATGTCGTTGGTCATAATAACTGTAGCACCGCGATGAAAGAAAATGTATATCAAATCATAAATCATGTTGATTTTTTATCAGAAGAAAAGATTGCATATGCAAAGAACTATTTTAGTATTTTGTCTAGAATGCATGATGCCAATCGGTATGCGGATGTTCGTCACCTACTATACAATACGATATATTCAGAAGGGCAATTAAATATAGTAAATACATCCACTATATTACAACATTATGATATGTATTATAAAAACAAATATATAAGTCTATAATTTTTATATTCCGAATATAAGATAAACAAAATCCATCAATTTATAAAAATAATGTTTGTTTTTCTTGCATATGTGCATTTTTTGTTGTACCTTTGCACGCTAAATCAAGAAATAATAAAAAACAAACAATATGGCAAAGAAAGATTTTAAAAAAGAAGAGCAAAACTTGGAGAATGTACAAGAAGCTCTGAACACCACCAGCGCGTGGATTGAAGCTAATCAAAACAAGTTGCTGATTGCAGTAGGTATCGTTGTGGTAGCAGTAGCTGCTATTATTTTGGTTAATACTAAAGTGCTGCAACCTAAAGCTGCAGAAGCAAGCAACGCAACTGCAACAGCTGTAGCATATTTCGCTCAAGGCAACTATGAACTCGCTCTCAATGGCGACGATGCAGAATGTGAAGGTTTTGAGGCTATTGCAAATGAGAATAAGTGCTCTCAAGAAGGTAAATTGGCTGCTCTCTACGCTGGCGTATGCTACTATCAATTGGGCGACTACGCTGCTGCCGCAGAGTACTTGGCTAAGTTTAGCGCAGACGATCTGAATATTGATCCTGCTGCTGCTCAGCTCCTGGGCGATGCATACGTACAACTCGAGGACTATGCTAAGGCTGCAAAGGCATTTGAGAACGCTGCTGCTAGTGGCAACGAGTTGATTGCTCCTATGAGCCTGAAGAAATTGGGCTTCGTAGAGATGGAACTTGGCAACAACAAAGCTGCTTTGAAGGCATTTGAGACCATCAAGAGCGACTACCCAGCTTCTGTAGAGGCACAAGACATCGAGAAGTACATTGCCCTCGTGAAATAATTACGATGCGCAATTGTAAATAGTAAATTGTCAAATTGTAAATAGAATGACAACTGATTTGTCGCAATATAACGCGAACGAATTGCCTAGCGCTGACGTGCTTTCACGTCAGCGCTATGCTATTGTAGTAGCCGATTGGAACAGCGAAATCACCCATGCATTGGCTAAAGGTGCGATTGACACCTTGGTAAAACATGGCGTAAAAGA
>JAEIGA010012400.1_pt1 | contig 12944 bp, 10 predicted proteins | sample 9270691 | NCBI WGS metagenome assembly JAEIGA01 (sample SAMN17057246, study PRJNA624740) | gut metagenome | biome: biome; isolation source: fecal sample | host: Bos grunniens | place: China: Xizang | collected 2019 | reverse complement strand
TGTTTACAAAAAGCTTTTTTTGTAGTAAAATAAAGAGGAAGTATTGGAAATCATTTGAGGAGATTGAAAACATGAGCGAACCCAAGTATAAACGCATTTTGTTAAAGCTGTCCGGTGAAGCCCTTGCCTCGAAAGAGCAGGGAATTCTGGACTTTGATTTTATGACCACGGTAGCGCAACAGATCAAGCGTTGCGTGGATCAAGGGGTTCAGGTTGGCGTGATCGTTGGCGCCGGCAACATTTGGCGCGGTCGTCAGGGCACCGGCATGGACCAATGCCGTGCCGATTCCATGGGCATGCTGGCTACCACAATCAACGCCATCGCCTTGCAGGACGTGTTTCTGCGTGTGGGAATGGATGCGGTAGTGATGACCGCTGTGGAAATGGACGCTTTTGCTGATCATTATTCGTCCCGTGCCGCCATCCGTAATTTGGAGGAGGGCAAGGTTGTGATCTTTGGATGCGGTCTTGGTACCCCCTTCTTTTCCACCGACACCGCCGCTGCGCTCCGTGCCGCAGAGATCAAGGCCGATTGTATCCTCATGGCCAAGAATATCGACGCGATCTACAGCGCCGATCCCAAGGTGGATCCCAACGCGGTGCGCTATTCGGACATTACCTACCGTCAGATTGTGGATCAGAACCTGCGGGCACTGGATCTTCCTTCTACCGTGCTTTGCATGGATAATAACATCAACGGTTACGCCTTTGGTCTTGCCGATCCCGAGAACATCTACCGCGTGGTCATGGGCGAATCGGTGGGAACCGCTATTCACAACTAAACGTTATTAACAATTACATAGAAAGGAATTGAACCTTATGAAATTCAACACCAAAAATACCGAAGAAAAAATGAAAAAAAGCGTAGCTGTGTATGAGAGCAACCTCTCCACCATCCGCGCAAGCCAGGCCAATACCGCCATCGTATCCAAGGTTACCTTTGAATACTACGGTGCCCCTACAAAGCTGGTAGACATGGCATCCGTTTCAGTTACCGATCCCAAAACATTGACCATTTCCCCCTACGACCGTTCCACGCTTAAGGCAATGGTAAAGGCGCTCTTGGCATCCGATATCGGTATTACCCCCATGGATGACGGTGCCGTGATCCGTCTGGTATTCCCGCCTCTGACCGAGGAACACCGCAAGGGACTGGCTAAGCAGATCCAAAAGATGGGCGAGGATGCCCGCGTGATCATTCGTAACATCCGCAGAGATGCAAACGATGAGATCAAAAAGCTGAAGAAGGACGGCGAAATGACCGAGGACGAGCAAAAGTCCGGTGAAAAAGCGATTCAAGAGCTGACCGACCAATATATCAAAATGATTGACGGGATTACTACCCAAAAGAACAAGGAAGTTATGCAGCTGTAATTCTGCTCCTTTCACTGCTTGCAGGGCTGTCGCGCAGAACGTTGGTGCGACAGCCCCTATCTTAAATCATGGAGAAAACAAATGTTTGGATGGTTGAAAAAAAAGAACCCCACAGCCCCCGTTACAACGGTTGACGATCGGTTGCAACACATTGCCTTTATCATGGACGGCAACGGTCGTTGGGCGCAAAAGCGAGGCATGCCTCGGGAATACGGACACTCTCACGGTGCCGCAACCTTTAAGCGGATCGGCCGTTACTGTGAGAGCATCGGCTTGAAATATATGACAGTCTACGCCTTTTCTACCGAAAACTGGAAGCGTCCCCAAAAGGAAGTGGACACCATTATGAAGATCTTTGATGACTACATCGAGGAATGCTTCATGGAAATGGAAGAGGACAACGTGCATTTTCGGTTCATTGGAAATTTGGATATTTTCCCCGCGGAGCTCCGTCAAAAAATGGATCAAATTGATCGAGAAACTGCCCACAAGCCCTTTATCTTGAATATTGCCGTGAACTATGGCGGCAGGGAAGAGATTACCCACGCGTGCAACGCGCTGATCCATGCGGGAAAGACCAACGTAACCGAGGAGGATATCAACGCCAACATCTACACAATTGGCTGTCCCGATCCCGATCTGATCGTGCGCACGGGAGGCGATCTTCGCACCTCCAACTTTTTGCTTTGGCAATCGGCCTATGCGGAGTATTATTTTACCGATGTTCTTTGGCCTGACTACAGCCCCGAGGACGTAAACCAAGCCGTTGCCGCCTTTTATTCCAGAAAGCGCCGTTACGGCGGTGTATAATTCCGAAAGGATCCCTTATGAAAACCAGAATTATTACGGCCATCGTTGCCATTTTGATCTTGCTGCCGGTTTTGATCTTTTCCAACACGTTGCTCCTTCCCATTGCCATGGCAATTTGCTCCGTGGTTGCGATCTATGAAATGTCGGCCTGCATTGGTATAAAAAAAGAATGGGCATTCACAGTTCCCGTATACCTTATTGCCGCAGGAATGCCGTTTTTGGTACGCTATTGCACCAATTCTCATACGGTGCGCCAAAGTGTCACTGCGCTTCTTTGCGTATCTCTCTTGTATTTCTTTGCGCTTATGACCTTTTCCCATGGAAAATACAAGCTGGCAGACGTGGCCGTTTGGGTCATGACCGCCCTGTACATCCTGGTGGGCTTTAACGCCATTCTTATGGTCCGCGACTATGAAGACGCAGGAAAATTCGTTTACCTGATGATCTTTATCGGTGCTTGGGTCACCGATACCTTTGCTTATTTTTGCGGTATGCTCTTTGGAAAAGGGGGAAAGCACAAGCTGATCCCCGACGTTAGCCCCAAGAAAACCGTGGAGGGAAGCATTGGCGGCATCGTCTTTTGCATTCTTTCCATGCTGTTGTTCGGTTGGATCATTGAGCAGATCGACATCCAATGGAAGGCCGATTATCTGCTTCTTGCCCTTGCGGGATTGGTGATCTCGGTGGTTTCCCAGGTGGGAGATCTCTGTATGTCCTTCATTAAACGAACCTACGGAATTAAGGACTACGGCAAGCTATTTCCCGGACACGGCGGCGTGCTGGACCGTTTTGATTCGATCCTGGCTGTGGCGTCGATCCTGGCGGTGTTCTGCTCTTATTTCAATTTTTTCAAGACATGATTCGTATTTGAGGATAGGAGATCAAAATGAATTCTAATCTTTACCCGTCTATGACCATTCTTGGCTCTACCGGTTCGGTGGGCGAGCAAGCTATCGACGTGGCAATGCAAAACAACATTCCCGTTAACGCCATTTGTGCCCAAAAGAACGTGGATCGAGTGGAAGAGCAGGCAAGACGCTTGAAAGTGAAGGCCTGTGCCATGGCAGATCCTGCGGCGGCAAAAGCGCTCAAGCTTCGACTTGCCGATACCTCCATTCGAGTGTACTCGGGAGAGGAGGGCATTTGCGAGATGATCGCCCAGCCCTATCATCAGCATGAGGTGGTGGTCAACTCCATCATTGGAGAGGCGGGACTCAAACCGACGTTGCAAACTCTCTCGGCCGGGAAACGGTTGGCTCTGGCCAACAAGGAATCCCTGGTGTGTGCCGGAGATTTCGTAATGGGTCTGGCAAAAGAGAAGGGCTTGGAGATTCTTCCGGTGGATAGCGAGCACAGCGCCATTTTTCAATGCTTGCGCTCCGGTGCAAGCAAGGAAATTAAGCGTATCCTCCTCACGGCCTCCGGCGGTCCCTTTTACGGCATGACGCGAGAGGCGCTTCAAAGCATTACCGTGGAGCGTGCTCTGGCCCATCCCACCTGGAACATGGGAGCCAAAATTACCATTGATAGCGCCACCTTGATGAACAAGGGCTTTGAGGTGATCGAAGCGGTACATCTGTTTGAGGTTCAGCCCTCTCAGATCGAGGTACTGGTGCACCGCGAGAGCATAATGCATTCTGCGGTGGAATATATTGATAACAGTATCATTGCTCAAATGTCTACCCCCGATATGCGTCTTTGCGTGCAGTATGCCCTAACGCATCCCCATCGCACCGCGGCGGTAATCCCGCCCTGCGATTTGACTGCTCTTGGCAAGCTGACCTTCCAAAAGCCCGATACCGACACGTTCATTCTTTTAAGACTCGCCCTGGATGCCATTGCCGCAGGCGGTGCGGTTCCTGCCGTACTGAACGCTGCCAATGAGATTGCGGTGGATGCCTTCCTGCATCATCGGTTGTCCTTCCTGGGCATTATGGAGGTGGTTTCCAAGACCGTGGAAGCCCTTCCCGACGCAAAACAAATCAACTCTGTTGAGGATATCTTCTCGTTTGACCTGGCCGCAAGAGCCAAGGCAACCGAATTTTTGGCAATGGGAAAATGATTGCCCTATGCCGATCATAAACGACGGAGGAACATGGTTTCATGTATGTTATTCTTGCAATTTTGATCTTTGGGTTCTTGATCTTCATTCATGAGCTGGGCCACTTTTTGGTGGCTCGCATGTGCGGAGTTCACGTGCTGGAATTTGCCATTGGCATGGGACCCAAGATCCTTTCCAAAAAATCGAAAAAATCCGGCACCGTGTATTCCTTGCGGTTGTTCCCCCTGGGCGGCTTTGTAAGCATGCTGGGAGAAAATGGTATGGAAGCCGTGCAGGGAGAGAACGGGGAAGAGGAGAGTATCCTGATCAACCACTCCCCCTCCGAGGAAGAAGAGGATGCCTCTGAGGTATCTGTAGAGGCCGCGATCGAGGATCCCCACTCCTACAGCAATCAAAGCGTTTGGAAACGCATTCTGATCTCGGTGGCGGGACCTGCCATGAATCTCCTTTTGGGATTGGTGCTGATGTTGATCTTCGTGGTGGCTTCGGCCTCCCAAAGTCCCTTGGGCTCCAACCGAGTGGCTGCCTTCTACGTCACCTATTCGGCCACGGAGGAGCATGGCGGACTCAAGCCCGGAGATTATATTGTGGGGATCGACAACACCCCGGTACAATCCTTTGCTCAACTCCGCGAGCGCGTTACAAACGGAGAAACCACCGTCTTTTCTCTGGTCATTGCCAGAGAAGGGGAGGAGGGCACATTGATCCTCAATGACGTCTATTTGGATGCGGCGTTGTTGGATTCCTCCTTTGATTATTCCCGCAGCGAGCAATGCGGATTGCAGGTAGACGATCAGATCCTTAAGGTCAACAAAACCGCAGTTCACACCCAGAACGAGCTGTGGTATGAGGTAATGAACCAAGGCTACCGTCCCTTTTCCTTAACGGTGCTTCGAAACGGAGAAAAACTGGTACTGGAGAACGTGATCGTTCCCACCTTCGAGGACTCCGGCTCGGTCTTTGGGGACGTGGACTTCCAGGTATGGGCCGAAAAGCCCTTGGAGGGGCATGAAACCATGCCCGGCGTTGGCGTTCTTCTCAAGCACACCTGGTTCCGCTCGGTGTCCACCGTAAAAATGGTTTACGATTCTCTGGGAGGTCTGTTCTCCGGTCGCTTTGGCGTGGAGGCGGTTTCGGGTCCCGTAGGCATCACCCAAACCATTTCGGACGTGGCCAAAACCGGAGTACTGAACATTCTATATTTGATCATTGTGATCTCCATCAACCTGGGAATCATGAATCTTCTTCCGGTTCCCGGATTGGACGGCGGCCATCTTCTGATCTATTTCATCGAAGTCATTCGCCGCAAGCCCATGAAAAAGGAGCTGGAGGGAATCATCAATTTTGTTGGACTGATCATTCTTTTAACCCTGGCAGTTCTCATTGCCATTAAGGACATTATCAACCTATGATTTACAATACTATCAGACGAAAAAGCAAGGAAGTAACCCTTGGAAATCGCCGCATTGGCGGCACGGCTCCTCTGGCCATACAATCCATGACCAACACCGATACCCTAAACGCCACCGCAACGGTAGCACAGATCAAGGCGTTGGAGGCCAAGGGCTGTGATGTGGTTCGTATTTCGGTTCCCACCCTGGAGGCCGCAGATACCATTCTGGACATCAAGGAGGCGGGAATACAGATCCCCATCGTGGCCGACATTCACTTTGATTATAAAATTGCTCTGCGTTGTGCCGAGCTTGGCTTTGACAAGATTCGCATTAATCCCGGAAACATCGGGGATGACGATCGAGTCAAAGCGGTGTGTGATGCCTGCCGTGTGCGCAACATTCCCATTCGCATTGGCGTGAACAGCGGATCTCTGGAGAAGCATATTCTTCAGCGTTACGGCGCTCCTACCCCCGAAGCACTTTGCGAAAGCGCTCTTTATCACAGCGCTTTGCTGGAAAAATTTGATTTTTACGATACTGTAATCTCCATCAAGGCCTCCACCGTGGCCGATATGATCGAAGCCAATCGGCGCCTGGCCGAGGCTTGTCCCTATGCCCTCCACCTGGGTGTAACCGAAGCGGGCGGCGGCAATCGCGGACAGATCAAGAGTGCCATTGGTATTGGCGCCCTTCTGTGCGACGGCATCGGCGATACGCTCCGAGTTTCTCTTACCGACGATCCCGTGGAAGAGGTGGACGCCGCCAAGCAGATCCTGCAGGCGCTGGAGATCGAGGGACAATGCGGTTTGGACATTGTCAGCTGTCCCACCTGCTCCCGTACCAAGATCCATCTTATCCCCCTGGTAAAGCAATTTGAAGAGGCCATTCAAAGAGAACAGCTGACCGATGTTCCCCTCAAGGTGGCTCTCATGGGATGCGTGGTTAACGGTCCCGGAGAAGCGAGAGAAGCCGACGTGGGCATTGCCGGCGGCATTGGAGAGGCCGTTCTGTTCCGTCACGGCCAGATCGTAGAAAAGATCCCGGAGGACGCCATTATTGAACGCTTGATCCGGGAAATCAAAATTCTTAAAGAAACTGTAGTGAAATGAGTAAAACAATCTTACAAATTTTTCATCGCTATACCCCCGACGATACCGCCGCGGCGTTGTTACTTTCTGCTGATCCGGAGAGCATTAAGCTGCGCGCCGATAAGGAACAACGCATCGTGGAGCTGGAGGCAAGCTTTCCCGGGGTAATCCCAAAGGAAACCTTGTACCGCATAGAGGAAGCGATTCGCGTGGCTTACGAGCTCTGTATGGTACGGATCTGTCCTCATTATCCAGCGAAATTGTTCAACAAAGCCCAAATTCCCGATCTTCTAACCGAAACCAATCGGCGTGGAATCGTAGCCAACGGTTTTTTCAATCATTGCAATTACCGGTTGGAGAACAACATACTGGATATTGAGATCCCATTCTCCGAGAGCGGCGTTGATCTGATCTATGATGCGGAAACGCCTCAATTGATGGAACAGCTGATTCACTCGGAGTTTGGTATTTCGGTGAAAGTGCAGATCCATCAGATGCAAAACGAAGATGATTTTTTGTTATATCAAAGCTCCGTACGGGCGCAAATGCAGGATCTGGAGCGGGAGGCCGCTCAGGCAGAGGTGGAGTATCACCGCATGCAGCAGGCCGCGCCTGTGATCGAGCGTACCGAGCCGGTGGAGGAAAAGGAAATGCTTCCTCGTGCCGCCTCCATCTACGCGGACGATTTTACCCCCCAACTGGACAACGGTCGATGCAAGATTGGAAATACCACCTTTGATATTTCCGCTCCCGAATACGTTTACGGCGATCCCTTTGAGATTACCCCTGTAGCCATTGCTTCCATTGAGCGCCCCCAAAAGAATATTGTTATTTTGGGCGAGGTATTCAATTTCCAAAAGGAAGAAAGCCGCTCGGAAGATAAATTCGACGTCACCTTTGATATTTACGATGGAAACGCATCCATTGAGCACCGTAGCTTTGGCCTGGATGCCGAAACCACCGGCACCATTGCCGGGATCCTTGGAAACGGAAGCGTGGTTGCTCTTCGCGGCTATACCAAACGCATGACTCGCAAGGGAAAAATGGATCCCGATTTTACCTTCTTCTTTACCGACGTTGCCAAAATCTCTAAGGTAATTCGCAAGGATACCGCTCCCAAAAAGCGCGTGGAGCTTCATCTGCACACCACCATGTCTACTATGGATGCCCTCATCGCCCCCGAGGTTGCGGTGAAAACGGCCTTGAAATGGGGCCATCCCGCCGTGGCGATTACCGACCACGGAAACGTACAAGCCTACCCGGACGCCATGCTGGCCTTGGAGAAGGTAGCGGGAGATGAGGATGCCTTCAAGGTGATCTACGGCATGGAAAGCTATTTCGTCAACAACACCGCCGGAGCCACTACGGGAAAATACGATCCCGATTTTGATGCCGAATGTGTGGTTTTTGACATTGAGACCACGGGTCTTTCGGTGCATAATTGCAAGATCACCGAGATTGGTGCTGTAAAGATCAAGGGTGGGGAAGTGCTTGAGCGATTCAACACCTTTGTGGATCCCGAGTGTCCTATTCCCGAGGAGATCGTAAAGCTGACCGGCATCACCGACGATATGGTGGCTGGCGCGCCGAAGGTGAAGGAAGCACTCACTGCGTTCTTCCAATTCATTGGAAATGATACCTGCAACCGAGGGCATCTTCCCATGATGATCGCTCACAACGCCAACTTTGATATTGGCTTTATCCGTCATTTCGCAAAGCTTTCGGGACTGCCCTTCGAAAATCCTTACCTGGATACCGTGGCACTGTCCCGCTACATCAATCCCGAATTAAAAAAGCACACCCTGGATTCCATCGCCGAGTCCTACAAGCTGGGAGAGTTCAATCATCATCGCGCCTGCGATGACGCAGAAATGCTTGCAATGATCTATTTCTGCATGATCGAGCAGATGAAGAAAATGGATCTGCAGGATCTTCACGCCCTGGAAAAGGACATGGCCGAAAAGACCGATCCCCTCAAGCTCAAGCCTTATCATCAGATCATCCTGGTGCGCAATCAAACAGGTCTGAAGAATCTGTATAAGCTGATCTCCAAAAGCTATCTGGACTACTATAAGCGAGTTCCTCGAATCCCCAAAACGGTGCTGGAGCAGCATCGGGAGGGTTTGATCATCGGCTCGGCCTGCGAGGCGGGAGAGCTCTTCCGCGCGATCTTGGAAAACCGTCCTGACAGCGAGATCGAGGAGATCGTCAACTTCTATGATTATCTGGAGATTCAACCCATTTGCAACAACCGCTTTTTGATTGCCGAGGGCTCTGTGGCCGATGACGAGGGCCTACGAGAGTTGAACCGCCGCGTGGTAGCTTTGGGTGAACGCTACGGCAAGCCGGTATGTGCCACCTGTGATGCCCATTTTCTCAACAAGGAGGACGAGCTCTACCGCAAAATCCTTCTGGCGGGAATGAAGTTCAAGGATTACGACAAGGACGTTGGAATCTACTTCCGCACCACCGAGGAAATGCTGGAAGAATTCGCCTACCTGGGTGAAGAAAAAGCATACGAAGTGGTAGTAACTAATACTAATTTGATCGCCGATCAGATTGAACGGGTTCGCCCCATTCCCAAGGGCTCCTACACGCCGGAAATGGAAGGTGCCGAGCAGGAGTTGCAGGACATGTGCTGGGAGCGCGCCAAGAGCATGTACGGCGACCCTCTGCCGGAGCTGGTTTCAGCCCGTCTGGAAAAAGAATTGACTTCCATTATTAAAAACGGCTTTGCCGTGCTCTACCTGATTGCTCAGCGATTGGTACACTACAGCGAGGAGCAGGGCTATCTGGTAGGCTCTAGAGGCTCGGTAGGCTCTTCCTTTGTTGCTACCATGGCGGGCATCTCCGAGGTGAATCCTCTGCCGCCCCACTATTACTGTCCCAATCCTGCCTGCAAGCACAACGAGTTCTTTACCGACGGCAGCGTGGGCTCAGGCTTTGATCTGCCCGATAAGAACTGCCCCAAGTGCGGAACCAAATACAAGGCCGACGGTCACGATATCATGTTCGAGACCTTCCTAGGCTTCTACGGCGACAAATCCCCCGATATTGACCTGAACTTTTCGGGCGATGTACAGGGAAGGGTGCACAAATATACCGAGGAGCTCTTTGGCTCGGGTCAAGTGTTCCGTGCGGGAACCCTTGGAACCCTGGCGGATAAGACCGCGTTTGGCTACGTTGCAAAATACGTGGAGCAAAAGGGAATCAGCCTGCCCCGTGCGGAAATGAACCGTTTGGTGATGAACTGCGTAGGCGTAAAGAAAACCACCGGACAGCATCCCGGCGGTATCATCGTAGTTCCCCAAAATTATGAGGTATACGATTTCACCCCCGTACAGCATCCGGCCGACGACCCTAACTCGGATATCATCACCACCCACTTCGCGTTTTCATATCTTCACGATACCATTCTGAAGCTGGACGAGCTGGGACACGATATGCCTACCAAGTACAAGTGGTTGGAGATCTTTACCAACACCTCGGTGCTGGACGTGGCAATGAATGACCGTTCGGTTTACGATCTCTTTAAGTCCACCGAGCCCTTGGGGATCCGTCCCGAGGATATTGAGGGCTGTACCATCGGTACCTACGGACTTCCTGAGCTGGGAACGCCCTTCATTCAACAGGTGCTTCTGGACGCAAAGCCCCAAAACTTTGCCGACCTGCTGCAGATCTCGGGATTGACCCACGGAACCAACGTGTGGTTGGGAAATGCCCAGGATCTGATCAAGGAAGGAATTTGTGATATTTCCCGCGTGATTGGTACCCGTGACGGTATTATGCTGGACATGATTCGCTACGGTCTGGACAACGCCACCTCCTTTAAGATCATGGAGGCTGTACGTAAGGGAAAGGGCTTGACGCCCGAATGGGAAGCCGATATGCGAGCACACAACGTACCCGAGTGGTACATTCTTTCCTGTAAAAAGATTAAATATTTGTTCCCCAAGGCCCATGCCGCAGCCTACGTTATGTCGGCCATCCGGCTGGCGTGGTACAAGGTTCATAAGCCGGTGGAATTCTACTGCACCATGTTTACTGTGGCACCCAACGGCTTTGATGCACAGATCGTGCGCGGCGGAAAGGGCAATGTGGTAGCTGTAATGCGGGATATTCAAAAACGCGGAAAGGAAGCCTCTCCCAAGGAGCAGGCCAGCGTTACCGTGCTCCAGCTGATCAACGAAGCCATGGCACGCGGCGTACGCTTCCTGCCCGTAGACCTGGAAAAATCCCATTCCTACGTATTCCAGCCTGAAAATGGTGGAATTCGTATGCCGTTCTCCTCCTTGCCGGGACTTGGCGAAAGTGCCGCCCAGAACATCATTCAGGCAAGAGATGCCGAGCCCTTCTTCTCGGTGGAGGATCTCCAGATCCGCGCCAAACTCAGTAAGTCGGTCATCGATATTCTTCGTACCAACGGCGTATTGGATAACGTAAACGAAACCGACCAGTTGACCATGCGTTTTTAATTTAATAGAAAGGAAAGTACCTGTTATGAAAGTTGAACTGATTGCCTATACCCCCAATCCCATCCAGGCCATCGAGGCCGCCGCCTCTACGTGTTACGACAGTCAGCCTACGGGAAGTGGAAAGATTTTTCGTCATTGCTATAAGAGCGGACACCATAGCACCATGGAGTTTGCCGATTTTACCTTCCGCATTTCCGGTGTTAGCCGCGCGCTGACTCATCAGCTGGTTCGTCACCGTATGGCAAGCTATGCACAGCGCAGTCAGCGCTATTGCGTGGAGGACGGTTTTGAATTCGTAACCCCCACCAGCATTTCCGGAAAGCCCGAGGCCAACACCCTGTATCAATCTACCATTCAAAGCATCCAGGCAGCTTATGATCAGCTGATCGCCCTGGGCGTTCCCGCAGAGGATGCAAGAATGCTTCTTCCCAACGCCTGCGCATCGGTGATCTGCGTAAAAATGAATCTGCGTGAGCTGATCCATTTCTGCAACGAGCGTCTTTGTGCCTGCGCACAATGGGAGATCCGCGCCATGACCCGCGCCATGGTAAAGGAGGTTTTGGCCATTGAGCCCGAGTTTGAACACATTCTGGTTCCCAAATGCGAGGCGCATTATCCTTATTGCTTCTGCACCGAGACCAAGCGTCGCAGCTGCGGCAGACACCCGGTGATCAGTGATGTGATCAAGGAAAAAGAATAAACAACAAGAGGGAGGAACCTTTGTAGGTTTCTCCCTCTTGCTATAAAATTGAAATCACTTCAAGTTTGCGATCACACGGTCGATCCAAGCAAAGATCGCTGTCTTTTCGTCGTCCTTCAGGGAACCGCCAATGATGGGCAGACCACCCTTGATGTACAGAACCTCGTCGATCACGTTGGTTCCGGCTTCACTCAGGATCTCCTTCAGCTTGTTCGCAGCGGCAACATCACCGTCGATCATCAGAGCAACGTTCTGTGCACGGGCCTTGGTCAGCTCGCGGCAGAACAGACGAACAGCATCGCTCACGTCTCCCTTCGCGGAAACGATCAGAACCACAATGCGTTCCTTATCGCAGGAGTACGCAGGGGGGATCACGTCCACGGAGTTGAATGCCAGCTCATATTGTGCTTTGATGGTGTTTGCAATGTTGTTGATCTTACGCTTGCCGGAAGCGTACAGAATTCTCATTTTAATAGCCATTTTACCCTCCAAATTAAGCTTATAGCTTTGTTATCTATTATTATACCACATTTTATGAAAATTGGGTATCATTTTTTGAAAAAAAGAGAGGGAAATTGTAAATATTTTATAAAGATACCAAAAGGGAAGTGGAAAAGAAGAAAATAGGGAAGTGAAAAACAAAAAGAGACTTCCCTTTTCTTGATTTTGAACCTTTTGTATCACAAAAAGAATCAGTTGATATCGTAGGAAGATATACAGTAACCATCAATGGTAAATCTTATGACACGGTTTGTGTTATGGATATTCAATGCTTCAATGACGGCGTAGCCTCCGAACAATATCTGGATCGAAATGGCCGAACCGTTCTTTGGCGCAGATTTAATAAGAATGATTGGGAGTATTCACGTTATCAAAAACTCTGGAGCGAACAGCTTCCCAAAAATGAACAATTGATCATTAACGGAGAGACCTATGTGCATTGGTATGACTGTATATCCGATTATATCTTTTCAAAATTTTAAAAAGGAAAAAGCCAAGGCAGGGAAAGCTCCTTGCCTTGGTAACTTTCATTCGGTAAAT
>JAEIGA010012399.1_pt1 | contig 12944 bp, 15 predicted proteins | sample 9270691 | NCBI WGS metagenome assembly JAEIGA01 (sample SAMN17057246, study PRJNA624740) | gut metagenome | biome: biome; isolation source: fecal sample | host: Bos grunniens | place: China: Xizang | collected 2019 | reverse complement strand
GGACTCTCTGAAAATACGCTCACTTTACCCCACTAAAGTGCTAAAGCATTAAAGCGTTCATGGCCTGTAAATATCACATGATATAATATCAATAGCAATTTCAACACGGTGTAAAATAACACATGATACAATATCAACATTAAAATAACAAATGAAATCATATCAACAATAAAATAACAATTGAAATATTAAACACGAAAAAAAGAACAGCTCCGGAGAGCTGCTCATGAAATCAAAATGGATATTTAGCCTCAGTCTTGATACTTGCATAAAAGTCCTCAGCTGTCAGGTTATCTGAGAATACAATTTTATTATCTATCATAGAGTTGTGGATCAGAGCCTCAGCGGGGATATCACGTCTGAGAGTGGGAGTCTGAAGTGGGTTGCTCGAGTACTCAGCTGAGATTACTCTATCAAATACAGTTTTGGAGGGATACACATAAACCAGTATATAACCCTCGAGCATATGACTGAGCAGGCAAACCGAGAAATCAAAGTCAGAGTTAGATTTGTATGTGAGCTGGTAGATGATCTCAAAATTTTTGAATTTGTCCGGGAGTGTGGGATGTTCATCGGTCTCCCAGGCTCCTCCTGTGATACTCTTAGCCACGGATCCAAAAAAGATCTTAGCTTTAAGGGGAGACTCCGGGACATACTCAACAGCAATTTTAACATCTTCACCCTCCGGATTTTTGTGAGTGTAGAGATCTATAGTACCAGGTTTCTGAGTCCTGATCCCTCTGAGGGCCCACTTTTTAAAGTATGGACACACCCTCGAAACTGCATTTCCTATCAGGAAGACTCTCACGGAGCTGTCTTTACGTGCAATTGTAGATACCAGCTGCATGAGCTTTTTAGGCTCGTTAGGGAGATAGTAGTCTGATGTGAGAGCCTCCTCGAGTACAATATACTTTATACCCGGATGGCCTGTGGATTTGTATCTCTTATCAGCTATACTGAGAGCGAATACCTCACCACATTTAGAGCCTCGTACTATCTTATCATTTTCCATGCGTGCGAACCATAGATATCCTCTGTACCAGTCAATAAAGGTAAACTCTTTTTTAGTGATCATCTCGATCAGGTTGACATCTCTCTCGATAAAGTACTTAGTAACGAGCTCTGTAGTGATATCGTCCCTGAATCTCCTGATCAGTCCGAGTCTCATCTCACCTGTCTTATATGCCTCAGTGAGTGCTATTCTCTTGATATCAAACGATTTACCAGGACCTCTCTCACCATATACAATGTTATAAGTAGCCTCATATGCAAGTATATCTTTACTTGTATAATATCCGTCTTTGCCTATTCCCATTTTTCAAAATCCTCCCAAAACGTCTTAATTTTCGTCATCTCATTTTTATTAGAGAGCCTCTCAGCGTGAGACATACTCTCTATAGTTACCATACCCTCCAGGAAGTTTCTGAACTTAGCTGTGAGAGTACAGTCATAAGGCTGCTCGATGAGAGCTATACCCCAGGAGGGCTCTACCTGTCCAGTAGTCTCCTCATAGTCCTGGATGTATATTGGATCTGTTGGCCTCGTGTAGTAGTGTGTATACTTTCCGGATCTCTCAGCAGGGACAACCATTTGATTAGAGAATTTGTACATCATATCATTTATGGTAGGAGGTCCCTGTTTATCATCCTCGATGAGTCCAGATGCAAGATAAGCTCTGCACCGCTCTTTTGGGAGTCCTGCTACAGTACAATGCAGATCGCCTTTTTGAACATAGATATATCTCTTGCATCCGAGAGTCTTAAAATGTGAGTATGTGCCCTCATCACTCATCAGACCTATAAAATGCTCACGTCCTTTTATATCAACAGGAGCAGCAGCAGCTCTGTCAATCTTCTGATAATTCAAAGCCTTATATACTTGCTTAATAGTAAGCTCGTTATACTTCTCAAAATAATCCTCAGTCTGAGCGTCCCATAAGTATTTGATACTATCTGTATCGTTATATACTACCTTTTTCTCAGTGAGCTCCCAGTTATGCTCGAGCAGCTCGTGACGTGCATATGCTGTAACATATACCCCAGTCTGATACAATAGCAGCGACTTATAATTTTGAGTGTACGCCTCGAGAGCATCTTTTTTATCCTCATCTGAGAGCTTTTGGACAGTCCAGATCTTTTCGCTATCTACTCCGTTATAGATAACGAGCTCCTGAAGTATATCGGTAACACAGCAGCCATACAGAGAGTTGAGCAGTCCCTTGAGCCTCTGATACTCCTGCTCTACACCCTCAACATCTTTGAGCTCTGTCTTAGCAGCATACAAATGTAGGACCGCCTCGACGAGAGCTTTAGGAAGATATCTCTTTTTAGCAGCATAGCAGCGTCCGATCTTAACACGAGACTTGTCAAAATCATAGTAAGTATTGATAGTATCCCAGTCCAACTCCGTGAGAGTTGTTACAAGCATCTCAGCTTTATAAATACGGCCGTTATCGGATATGTAGTTTTTTAAGTAGCTGCACTTATGTTCCGAGATCGTTGTCATTGTTGTTTTAGCCTGGACATCAAAGAGACACACATCAAAGATCACAGCATATCCTCTCTTTATCAGATACGGGAACTTGTCTGACTTAGCTTTGAAAAATCTCCTGGGAAATTTTTCCTTGATCATGATTGCAGGATAAAAAGATGTTTTGTCTCTGGATCTGATAGGATCCCTCAGAGAGCCGTCAGGGAGCTTATCAGGTTTAAAGGGATATCTTACATAGATGTAGTTAGCATGAGTATATCCTCCTGCAAATGCACGTCTTAGAGTGTTATACAAAACAACATTACGAGGGGATCCCTCTCTTACTATACTCCGGAGCATCTTATATGATCCCGACTCCTCAGCATGATCTCTCAGATATTTACGTGTAAAACCTGTAGCTGTATAAGGCATAGATCCAGTTGAAAAGTTTTTAAACTCTCTTATCATGTACTCGATATAGTGATGCAGGATCAGTACGTCATTTTCACAATATTCAAACTCTTTATCTGTTATAGGAGTGACTCCAGGGATCCTGAGTAGCTTATAATCAAGATCTCCCTCCATTTTTTTAACCGGGAGCTTGTAATTTTTTGCAAGCTTAGCAAGTGAGAGACCGCTCATGAGATACGAGCAGCGGAAAAGTATACTTTTATATTGACAGTAGAGGACTTTATAGGGAGATGTTGCAAAAACCTTATCCCACTCAAAAAACGATTGTATATATGCAAACTCATATGATAAGTTATGCACCCAGATGACAAATTTATTATCATCCTCTGAGAGACTGTTGAGATAATGGATAAACTCACGGAAGTCGGACCAATCTTGTGAGTAAAAAGTGTGACCATTGACAGAGATCATCCAGATCCACATCCAGGATCTCTCTTTATCAAGTGTACAGGTCTCTATATCAAACGTGATAATATCCCTGTAGTAGCTGCCTTTTTCGGTAAACTTATTTTTTTCGATACAGCTCAGAACTTTTTCAAGATCATATTTTTCCATATTACAGCCACCTGTCATTAGTGATATCAAGTATCTCTCCGGTCTCCTCGTCGATCCAGTAGCCTTCTCCCAGGTACTCAAACACTGTCTTCCACCTCTCGAGCTCTTTCTCTTTCTCGGCATTGTCTCTGAGATCCAGCTCATCGGATACTCTCTGGATAAGGTTTGCATACTTATCAGCATCTGATACACCATCCTCAGTCATGATCTGCTGGATATCATCTGAGTTAAGTATATCATGTATAAACTGATCATTGGAGTTAGCCATACGAGCTAACATCTTTTCATTTTTTCCGATAAAAGCCAAAAAGCCTCTTGTAAACTTAGGACTTTTAAAGATGTTCTTGATGTTGTCTATACCTGATTTTTCGAGCTGTCCGACAGTCTCTGTAATGTGGGAAAGTGCGGCCATATCCAGAGCTTTTCGCTGTAGAGAGTGCATCGAGAGTCCTTTAGTGGATCCTGTAAGCTTACCTCCCCACATTTTAGCAGTATTTTCGTATTCAGTTACGAGCTCCGAAAAGTTAGCAAACTCACTCTTTTTTATACGTCTGTATTTACTCTCGAGGGTTTTGTAAGCTCCTCTGATATATGTTTTGAGCTCTCCCTCTGTCATGTTAAACACCTGACGGGGATCTATAGCATATTTACTCATTCGGGGTACTGCCATATTTTACACCTCCAATATCATGAGAGCAGCCTCAGCAGCTGCTCTCTTTTATAAGATTCTCATTTTTTAAGTAGTATATCAGCAGATATACAAGATACTCCGGAGGACTGCTGATCCCCTTCTCCCAGTTGTCATATGTCCTCCGAGGGATCCGGAGCAGCCCACAAAACTGCTTTATATTAAGTCCTGTGAGCTGTCTGAGTTCCTTAATAGTCATTTTCTATGAATACCTCCCAGCTCCATCGATTCTGTACTATAGATGAGGCACCTGAGTTAGCAAGCATTACTATGATCTTTCCGGCTTGATCCTCATTCTCGACATATAGGGTGTGCATCTCACCGTCATCAGGGAACTTGTAAAAGATCTTGTATACTCGTTTTTTCTCGTATGATTCTGCTCCAAAATCATCAGGATGTAAGCCTGTTTTTTCGTAGTCTCTGAGCTTACAGAGAGCTCCGTATACAGTGCTGGGTATCTCATCCCAGCTGACTCCAGGGAGCTCAAAATGGCCGTCTGGAGAGCGTCTAATAAGACGTTTTTTAGATTCAGGCCCAGAGATTTTAAGATCTGTATCAAGATAAAGCTCAATAGGCTGATACTCTTCACATCCGTGATCTATGGGATGATCTGATAAATAGTGCACGAACACTGACTTTTTGTATCCGTCTGTACAGGTGTTTTTATGTATGCAGTCGCTGCACATCTCATTTATCATACTCAGCATCCTGATCCCTCCCTGCTTTTAATATAGCTCCGGTACTCATCGAGAGCCTCTGATCCGGGGACTTTTGTAAGAGTCTCGATGTACTTGCTCTGAGTCTGAGTCACGAGCTGTAACTCGTACCGGTCCCACTCATCTCCGATCCTGTCCTTATACTCATCGACTGCATCGAGGAGAGTCGGAAAGTATATCTCCTCATTATCATAGTATTGATCGAGTTCCGGATCCCAGATGCACCATCCTGAGTATACATACTCCTCATCGAGTGAGTCTCTGGATATGTAGTCCTCTCTGATAGTGGATCCTGTTGAGTTGTCGATGATCTCGAGTGAGCACCAGAGAGACTCATCATCCTGAGCGTCGTACATGGTCAGCTCGAGATCTGAGCTGATCTTAGTGAGATTTGCTGTAGTTAGCTTGATACGTGTCAACATAAGTCATACCTCCCATTATATAAGATTTACAATACCGATGATGTCAGCTCCGCAACCACTGGATCCGAGGATTATCTCATTCTCATCATTTCCCCACTCTGATCTGTCATCTGCTATGAGAGCGATAACACGTCCATATTCAGTCAAATGCTGATATGTGTGGTAACATCTATTATATCTGTATTCGATCTCAGTTTCATCCATATCATCGCTGATATAGACTGCACACGTTCCAGGGAGATCCTCTCCGGTATCTACTCCATCCTCCCACACATGAGATACATCAAGATAGGTTCTGTCTGAATTGAGTGCCTTGATATCACGATCTGTCAGACTTCTGAGGCCATAGTAGTTATACTGTCCTTTTTCGATCTCATGTAAGATCTCTTCTGCTGTTTTAAATACTCTCATAGTTTACCTCCTGCTCATCTGAGCGTCTGTATATGGATTTTCTATGATTATATTATACACCAATTTGGCACATTTGTCAATAGTAATATGCTAAATTGGCATAAAATAAAGGCAGTTTTTTACGCTGCCTTTTGTGTATTTTACACATATACTCCGGATCTCAGAGCCTGATATATCATATCCTTGACTGATGAGGGAGCTGCAAAACCTGAGAGATCAACAGACTGACAAACTGTGTATCCGGAGAGATCACCCAGCCGGCCATTATACAGAGTCTTATAACCTACAGTATGACCATACTGAGAGTGATCCCCAGGCAACATCTGAGGCCTCTCGAGTATAGCATACGAGTTGAGTGGGAGCAGCATCGAGAGAGTTGATGTTACTGCTGAGATCTCTTTGTAATGCTCCGGAATATGTGAGAGATTATAGTCTGCTGCTATTTTGGTATCCCATGCTCTCAGCACTCCCATCACTCCAGACACCCCGGAGGATCCTGCCTGAACTGCCTGAGCTGGTTTGGGAGTTTTACCAGCTCCTGCTGTTGCAGCAGTCATCACTCCATTTGATACTGCTCCGATGTACTGAGATGCAAGCTGCTTATTAGCAGATTTACTCTGCTGTATAGCTGTAAATGTTGCATTGTTGTAAGTCGCTTGATCCAGAGAGCTGACCGGGAGATCCACTCCACACGATCCGGAGGATGTACCGACTATAATCCCCTGAGTACTATCAAGCCTGATAATAGCTGTACAAGCTCCAGTGAGCAGATCTATGCACATCTGCACATATATGATATGATCCATACAGACTGACAGATCCAGCTTGATCGGAGTACAAAAGGGAGTGTATATAGTACAGGAGGTATATGGTGAGTAGTCCCTAAAGTCCTCATATTTGCGGAATAGCTTGAAAAATCCAATATTTGTTGTAACACTGAAACTTGTGTTAGTCCTTGCTTTATACCCCACAACGTTGAGATCATTATACTCAAGAGGGAGATCTCCGATAAATATTATCTTAGGCTGCTCAGTCGTGTTGAAAAAGATATTATAAAAGTCAAAAGGATACCACTTGAGAGAGACTATGAGATCCCCTGGAGATGTCGTGAGAAAATGGGAGAGCAGATACTCCTCTTTTTCACCGCTCGGAACGCCATCGAGAGTCTGGGTGAGAGCTGAGTACAGGATACCCAGATTATTCCTGTCAAGAGCATAGTAGCGATTACAGCTGCCAACATCCGGAGCAGTCCCCGACTCCATAACATCTGTATATACGTTAGGATCTATCCTGGATGGATCATACTCAGAGTCATTTATAAAGTCATCACTCGAGAGTTGACGGATCTCACTTGGATCTGATACTCTTGTATAGGTGCCTGTAGCAAGTCCATCATCTCCGATAGTGCCGATGTAGATAGATCTGTCTCCGGTCTCGATCCCTCCTACATCATCAGCCCACATAACACCCAGATAACTCATCATCCTATGGACTGCCTCTCTGAGGATTTCAGGGAGCTGAGGAGCATCGTACCACACCGGAACCTGTATATATTCTGCATTTGACTGATATGCAAAACGAACATGATTTGCACCATAACAGGGAGTAACACCCTTCCAAAAATTGCTGATGAGATCCGGAGACTGTCTTCTGTATCCGGCATTAGGCATAGTACAACCCAAAATGATCGGAATATTGCCACCGGAGGGCTCCGTATACTGAGCTATTACTCCTGCTGTTGTAGTATAGTTAAAAACAACATCACGCTGAGCCATAAAAGGACCACATAGATCCATACCAGATGCAAGGATCTCTCCGTCTGTTGGTGCATAGTGACCGCTTGACAGAGTGCCTGCTGTCCAGTTATACATCAAATTCCTAAAAGGTGCTATCTGATTTGAGATCCTGCATTTGGAAAAGTCAAAACCCGGGAGAGTTCCGTCCTCCTGGAGATCCACAGCAAAAGACATAAGGCCAACTCCCTGGATAGACGGATACTCATTAAAGTAGTTGTTGAGATAAGTCTCCAGAGTAAAGACTGCTGCTGTCTTCCAGGACTCACTTAGTACAAGTCTCCCGTACTCGTCCGGAACTGAGTTATATGTATTTTTACTTGCTATGATAAGAGGTACATATAGCAGCGTCTTAAAATCCATCTTTATGATCGGTACTAAAGATGTTGCATCCGGAGACTCACTTTTTTGAGGTCCCCATAAAACATTAGTATATGATACCGGCCTAGCTGAGTAGTTTGTATTATACGTGAGTGATGTCCTCGGATGATATCCCCAAATGATCGGCACTGATCCTTCGATACCCATACTCAGAGCCATATTATCACTGGATCCCATAGAGTCAATACCTCGAAAATTAGCAAGCGTGTTATAACTCTCTCCATCAAAAGGGATACCATGAGTCTGTATAGATCCATCGAGAGCAGTACCAAACTCAAAAAGTCCCTGACTCACTCCGGATGCAAGCTGACCAGCCGTCTCAGTCGCTGGAGAGGCTGCTGTAAAGTTAGCAGCATAGATCTCAGTGATAGTGTAGCCGGGTGTTGATGATCCTCCTCTGATCCTGATACCATCTGTATATCCGTAAAAGTCCCTGTTTACCTCCATGATATATCACCTCCATCATGTACCCTGTACTGTTAAAAAGTACGGATATGAGGGATCTGCTTTAAAGATACCTGTACCCAGCTTGATGACCTCTGTCAGCTTTTTTGATGGATGTACCGGATACTGTGAGTCAGGTACATCTGTAGGTCTACCAGGAGACTCACTCCGGATGCAGCACACATCACAGTTAAGGATCCCATCTTTAAAAGTATACAGAGGATCTATACTGCATACAAGAGTTATCTTTTTACCGATATCACATATCTTATCCTCGATAAAATACCATGCTCCAAAGATATCTATATAGCAATAGTTTGCAGTTAAAAGATCCGCTGCATAGTCGAGATCTATCCGAGGTTCCAGCATTGTTATCTGTTTAGTAGCTGTAAAAGATACCTGTCTTATCTGAGTGAGTGCTGCTGATTTGTCGATCTTAAAAACGTCGGAAGTATTAGTATATAAAGTCACCATCATAGCGGATCCCCTCCTCTCTGTACATACAAGTAGTGAGATCTCTTAAAAATCTCTCACAAAAGATATCACAGTATCTATCTCTGATCCGGAGCTCGATCTCTCTGGATATCCTGTCTGCTATATCCTCGTGATCTCTCTCCCTCAGAGTCTCCTCAGCTCGTGCAGTATGTCCTGATGTTTCGAGCTCAGATGTAGACTCCTCAACATCGTCTCCATATCCTATCTCTGATGTAGCTCCTTTTTTACCGTCTACAGACTCTTGATAAGATGTTGATTTGATAACTGCTGATCCGCTCTCTGATGGATTGGTCCCTGTTGGCTCATTTACATCATAGCTCTCGAGCCTGTTGTCTGATGCTGAGTCATATGTAGTAGTATATCTGCTGCTCTTGGTTGTTGGTATAGTTTCTGTAGTGATATTTTTTCCGTCAGTGTACGCATGGGAGATATAGTCTGCTGTACGCTCTCCGGAAACGTGCTGCTCATGCTCTGTATACTTAGTAGGATCGTACTCTATCTGGAGTGCATCATAGATCCTGTTGAGTGAGTCTGCATTAAGTCCTATCCACATATCAAGAGCATCTGAAAAGTCAGTCTCATCTATCAATATTTTACCATACTGATAGAGTATATACTTATCAAGATAGGTTCCGATATTTTCCGATATAGTGAGCTGTCCATAAGTAGAGCTGACTCTGAGCAGACGCTGCTGATCATCATACATCTCTTTGAGCTGGATCAGTCTGATCATCCGACTCACCTCCCTCTATAGCTCTGTTATCCTGCACGGTCCCGTCCTCATCATAGTCCACGTTACAGAGGACCTTAACATTATATCCGGTCCTCTCATTAAACAGATCCCAGTCATGCTGACGGCATTTGTGCATATCTCTGATGTTAAGTTTGAGCATGGGGTTATCAGCCATAACTTCACTTACTATCTCACGCTCTCTTTTGTCGTTTGTTTTCTTGATACCAATTTCCTCGAGGTATGCTGCTAAGATGTTAGATCTCAGAGTCCAGATATGTGAATTTTCGTGCTGTGATTTCTGAGCAGTAAAGTTATGACGGATCATCGAGAATCCCTGATTGACGAGTGTTGCTATCTTTCCCTCATATCTGTCTGCTAAGTATGCCTCAGCTCCTGCCTTTTGATTTTTAGCAAGTACCTCCATAACATCACTCTCTCTGAGGTTTACGAGCTCACAGATGAGAGATATATCAGTATGAGAGAGCATTGCAGCATATCTTTCTATTTTTGGCATAAGGCTATTTTTAAGGCTATTATTACGGATCACAAAAGCTGTTTTACCTATGGTCCTCTTGCCAAAATGCAAGGGAGTCGTAAAGTTAAGACTTGTAAAAAGATCATAGTAGTCGGTGAGTCCGAACATATTTGACTCAGCTGCTGCTATCCAGGATCCATCAGAGAGCTTTACTATAGGAGCGTAACCTCGTATATATGAGATGAGATCAGGCTCATGCTCCGGTATCGTGTCAGGAAGCCCCTCGATATCAAAGAGCCTTATCGGATATTCGAGGAGAGTCTCAACCCAGTACGTGTACGACGGCCCAAAGGTCATTATAAACTTAGACTTTCTTGTGTAGTTGTACAGCTCCGGGAGGTAGTTTTTTATAAACATCAGATCACCTCATTATCAAGTCTGTATAATTCAGCCATGAGAGTATTATTTAACTCGAGTAGTTTAAGAGCGTTTTCCGCATTAATGATAGTTCCTGTCATTTTGTCAATCTCACTCAGACTATTCACAAGATACTCTCTATACTTTTCTCTATCGATTTTTTCCACTTTTCATCACCTCTGTTATATAGAGACTCCCCTGATCTCTCAGGGGAGTTATTAAGGAAGTTAACCAGCTGGTTCCCAGTCTTCATCGGCGATGTAAAAAACAATTCCGATATCTCCAGGGCGAACAGCATATCCGATGTCGGCTTTATGAGCCCAGTTAGTCATCTCACCGATGGGATTATAAAGAGATTTAGTACGGATCTTATCGATCATGGTCATGCAGCGACCACGTGCAAAGATGTGAGCGACTATGCCGGAGAGCTCAACTGTGATATCTCCATTCGTTACATTGATAGTACTCTTATCATCAAAACTGTCAGCAGTTCCGGATCCCTGCCATGATTTCACTTTTGAGAATCCTGGGAGTTTAACGAGATCCTCATGATATGTGTCAGCTCTCAGATAGATACTGAGAGCATTTGCGAACTCAGCAAGCATATGAAAACGATAATCATCATCGAGCTCTTTCTCATACCCTGCTACATTGTACAGAGTTGAGATGTCTCCCTGAGCATCCTCGAGGACATTAAGCATCATTTCTGTTGAATACCTCAGAAAGTCTGTATCACGTCGAGCTGTAGCAGCTGTGATAGTGGATGACGGAAAATCTGTCTTGTATGCTGTCAGAAGATTAAAAGCTGTTCTCTTGGGACTGGTTCCGACGGATGCTGCAACACTCTGAGCCATTGCTGTAGCTTCACAGAGTTTGTCTGTATCGTTTTTAGCCTGAGTCATACCATCATACATATCCTGCATGATCATGCTGAGGAAAGATGTCATTTCTATTTCGTTGTGGAAAGCTGTCTGGAGCTGGTGATCATAAGTAAGTTTGTTGAGCTCCCATCCAGCAAGTACAGAGTAGATACTCACGTCAAATGCAGTATCATCTCTGAGCATTGCAAACGGGTTAGGCTGATCACCCCAGGACTTATTCTGTTTAGCTCTTGCTATCTGAGATCTCTCTATCTCTTCTATTGCTATTCCCCACTCAATCGGATCCATATCGAGACCACGATCACGACGCTTTACAGTATAGTATCTGGTGACTATACGTCCGATCACGTCAGGGAGTTTGTTGTAAAACTCATCTGTATTATCACTGGAGGATAAGACGAGATTTCCGAGAGTTACAAAAGATGCAGTATCTTTTACTGTTATCGCTGTGCCTCCAATGCTCTCCTGAGTTATAGCATTGACGAGGGTATATATCTGGTTAAATGTTGCCATAAGTCATCACTCTCCTGGTTCATGTGTGTCAGGATCAGAGGGAGCTGGATCAGGTTCAGGATCTGGAGTCTTATCAGATGCAGGATCTTCTTCTGGCTCCGGATCATGTTTAGCAGTCTGCTGAGGTTTACCCTCCGGAGCTGCTGCCTTTTTCCGGTCCTCCTCCATCACTTCCTCGAATATTTTTAAGATGTCAAACATATTATCACACCCATTCAAAACTGTATGCAGTACCCTTTTTAGTTTCAACCTCAACAAAGCGTATTGTTATGGGCTCATCCTCAGAGGGAGTGATACCTGTTGAGATTAGAGAGTCAGCTGCTCGATGTATACCGTGTGCTACTGATGCAATATGATCACCGTCCAGCGTAAAGAAATGCACACAAGGTACAGATACCTTTTTTGCATCCTCTTTATCTTTCTCAGAGTAGTCCTCAGCGATATCTGCTGATGTGATCACTATTGCTACAATATCGAGTTCCTCATCAAGAAACTCTTTCACTTTTTTGGATGGAGCTGAGAGAGCATTAAACAGATACTTATTTTCTGTTGTAGTCGTGGCTCTGATCTTGGCTCCGGTTCCAGCCTCGAGGATCTCAAAAACATCTGATGTCTGAGATGCTATTGCAGTGACTTCATCAGTCATCACAGAGATCATGTTTTTAGGTTCATCCTCCATGAGATCTCTCTCGAGTTTGTCAAGTCCGCTCAGGTCCTGCATAGGTTCAGTCTCAGTCTCCTGCTCATGTACGAGCTCAGGCTCCTGCTCATGTTCATTTGCGATCTCCTCTTTGAGCTCCTGGAGATCCTGTCTGATTTCATCATTGTTATTCATGTTCATTCCTCCTGATTGATTTCTGGTTTAGGTTTGTTTTCATTTTCAGTATCATTTGTGCATGGTACTTCACTACACATTGTACACCTAATTAGCATATTTGTCAATTAGTCACTTTGCACAAAATATGTTGATATCTTTTGTATTGATATTATATCAGTTGTTTTCTTATCTTGATATGATTTCAGTTGTTATTTTATCCGTGTTGAAATTCCTATTGATATTATATCATGTGATATTTACAG
>JAEIGA010012398.1_pt1 | contig 12945 bp, 10 predicted proteins | sample 9270691 | NCBI WGS metagenome assembly JAEIGA01 (sample SAMN17057246, study PRJNA624740) | gut metagenome | biome: biome; isolation source: fecal sample | host: Bos grunniens | place: China: Xizang | collected 2019 | reverse complement strand
GACTCCCTCTGCTCCCACTACCAAAAGAAAGTTTTTTGAAATAGACGATTGTCAGCAACGATAAGGGAGCATAGCTCAGTTGGTTTAGAGCATCTGCCTTACAAGCAGAGGGTCGGGGGTTCGACTCCCTCTGCTCCCACCAAACAAACATTGACAATCGATCGGGAGCATAGCTCAGTTGGTTTAGAGCATCTGCCTTACAAGCAGAGGGTCGGGGGTTCGACTCCCTCTGCTCCCACTAGAAAAGAGATTCTGAAGAAATTTAGAATCTCTTTTTTTGTATCCACCAGGTCCTGTTCTTTGGCTTTTATTCGTTTGATTCCTAGATTATTCGTAAGTTCCATTGTAGAAATACACATCTTTCTGCCGTAGGAAATAATATTCGTTTTCGGCAAATTCAAAAGCTTGTCCGCGAATGCCTGCGTGGTTTTGGTCGGTTGTGCGGTTCCACAAGAAACTGGCAGCCGTCAAATCGTCCCAGACGGTGAATTGTGGGTTGTAGGGCATGGTTTCCACGTGTTGGGTAACGAAAATGTGTGGCTGGTTGGTGGTTTCTGACGAGGTGATGGGATGCAGCGGGAGGTGGCCCATGGGGAAATTCAGCATCTCCCGTTGGGCAAAATACTTGGCCAGGACGACCCCGTTCAAACGTGCTTTCGATAGCCAGTTCCACGAATAATACTCCCACCGGGAATGCATCCCATAAGTGTAGGTGATGGTACCATTGTCAGGGTCGTTGGCATCGTAGTTGACCTCGGACTTGTAGGTCTCCAATCCGATTTCGTATTCCAAGTACTGATAGACCTTCAACAAAAGGGGTTCTGTGGTGTAGGCTTCGGTGTCGTCGTAGCCAATGATGTGGTAGCGGCCGGAGGCGGCCATCTTCTCGACATGCAGGGTGCCGGTTGCATCGATGGACAGGTCACCGACTTCTTGGCCATTTTCTCGAAAGACCTTCCAGTGAATGTTGGTTTCGGGAGAGTGGTCATAGTTCAGTGTCAATGCGTCTGGGTAGCCGGCAACGGTGCGGTTTGGGGTCCGGATGGTGGTGTTGAGGAAGAGGCTGTCGGGTTGGGTGGCACTGACGACCGGGCGGACGGAGATTTGAATTTCGCTGTAGATGTGTGGCAGGGTTTCGAAATAGGCCCGGACTGTGACCAGATCTTCCTGGCTACGGAGGATACCGGTCAGCAACCCATCGGGGGAAATCTGAGCATATTCTTGACCTTCTTTGATTTGCCAAAGGATCTTGAGCGCGCTGGATTTTACAGGGGAGCTCATACACTCCAATTGTAGTTCCTGGTTTTCATAGACGTGTTGCTGCTTTCCGCCCATGATGAAGAGGCTTGGAGCAACAATTTCTGCGTTGAAAGTGGCTTGAGCATGACTGGCGGTGGTGGCACTCACCAGGGTCGTACCCGGTTGTAACGGAAGGGCGTACCCTTGCAAGTCAAAGGTCAAGAGTTCAGTGTCGTAGGAACGCCAGCTAACGGGAATGTCTTCTGGAATGAGTATGTCTGGGACAATGCGTTCCCGTACCCCTTGACAGAGTTTGTAGGTGCTGTTGAAGGCAATTTGCCCGAGGCTGACCTGGATGGGTTGGCTGCGTTCGATGCCGTTAAGGGATCCGGTGAGGGTTGCGGTTGCCAAGATTTGCGAATTGGGATTACCAATCCACGTGGAGGGGAGTTCAAACTGCAGCTCGTTGCCGTTCAGGGTGAGGGCCGAGGTCAGTCCGGTTTTATCCGAGAGTTGGTAGGTGGGGGTCCCTTCCGGCAAGGCTGTGTGGGTGATTTCCCAAGGGAGGTTGTAATTGGGATAGAGCGTTGGGACCTGGTCCATGAGGAAGGTCTTGGTAGAGACTTCAAAGTCCACGGTGTCGCAGTATCTTCCGTTGGAGGTGCTTGCGATGATTTTGCATCGCCCGTTTGTCTTCGGCGTGACAACTCCATCTCCGTTGACGGTGGCAATTTTGGGGTTGGATGTTGTCCAATGCGCGGTGCGGTCGGTTGCATCCATCGGGAGTACCGTGGCTGTGAAGGTAAATGTGTTGCCTAGCACGGTGTTCCCGATTCGAGGATAGATGACAACGGAGGTCGCCGCAACATACGTATTTACCGAGATCGTTGCCGTAGCCGTTTGTCCGCTTCCGTCGGTGGCAGAAGCGGTGATGGTGCACGTACCTTGCCCTTGGGCTGTGACCACACCTTCCGAATTTACGGAGGCAATTTCTGGGTTTGAAGAGTACCAATGCAGGACTGGATTGGCTGCTGAGGCGGGTAGGATCGAGGCTTGCAGGCGGAGGGTTTCTCCAATGCGGCTCAGGATGGCTGTTGTGGGTGAGAGTTGGATCTGTGTGACCAGGTCCTGCATGCCGGAGACATCGATGCGCCAGCTGTTTTCGTTCAGTCCGTCTCCGCAGAAACGGGTCCGGCAGGTGTACATCGTGTTACGTCTGACATCGAAGTTGTCCAGCAATTGGCCGTCGTGCAAGTAGTAGCGGTAGATGAGATGATTGTCGCTTTGGGTCTTGCTGCGGTAGTTGACAACAAACTCTACGTAGGAACAGAGGGTATCGTAGGGCGAAGGAGGTACGTGGGTGGTGGGGTCGGTGTTGCCGGTCAAGAGATCCCCCTGGCAGTTTTCGGGGAGATACATGTCCAATCCCTGCTCCCAGATGGCCGATAATTCCGAACCCGAGAAGGTACGGCTACTGTCCACAATCCACGAACGGTAGAGGGCCTTGCTTTCGTCGAAGAAGTGGACCCGCCGGTTGAGGTTCCGAAGTCGGATTTCTTGGATATCAAATTGTTCAACTTCTTGGCTCAGTGCACTGGTATCTACTTGTATCCGGAATTTGGCGACCAATCGTTCCAGGGAAAGGTGAAGCTTCCCTCCGTCTTCAAAAACCTGGGATTCCAGGTGTGTGGCCATGGGCAAAGCAGCATCAGCCGTTAGGGAATCGGGGTGGTAGGGCCAGAAGGTCTGTCGCAAGCGTTCGATGGAAACAATGTTCAGTTTTTGGGTCCAGTCACCTACGTTGGCAACCACGTAGAGCGAGGCCCTTGTTTTGTTCCGAATGTTCAGGGCAATGGGCTGGTTGGGTTGGTCCGTGTAGGTAGCCGTCAACAGATCGCCGGCTGAATTGTAAAGCAGAAAGGTGACGTTTTTGACGAGGGCCTCTGCTGTTCTTTGCTGTCCATTTTTGCTAGCAGGTGCTTCTCCAGGACTTTCTTTGTAGTGGTAATCAACGTGGAGTACGATGCCATCGCCAGCTGCTGCGAGTTCGGTTTTGTGCAGGTCGCAGGAAGTCAGCAGCAGGCAGACGAATCCGAACACGAGCGATCCACGACGGAGGATGTTTGAAGGTAGCTTGTTCATATTCAGTGGTTTCATGGGTTATAAGATGGGGTAGAACGGGTCCACCTCTTGCCAGTTTTCTGGGGTGACGGTCAGAACCAACTGGGCATAGTCCAAATGGAGTTGCCAATCCGTCAGTTCCGGAGCGTGGGGATTATAACCGGCTTCCCACAGGTATTTCCCCAATGGGAAGCGATGCAGGCTATCACGACCCAACATGAGGATTAGGGTCAGATCGCTGGTTCTTTGCCGGGGAATCCGACAGACATTCGATGGACTGTGGTAGCGGAAGGTGCCGGAAAGGATGTTCCCATTGTGCTCTTGGCCAATGGATGAGCCTTCAAAGATGAAGGAATACTCCGCGGGTGTTTGAGGAACTCCCCTTTGCAGTCCCACCAGGTTGATGGTGAGGGTGGAGAAGTTCTTTTTGGGTGAAAGGCTCAATGCGACCAAGTCTTCGTCCGGTGTTGTTCTGGCAAAAGCACAATACAGCGAGTCGGCTTGCTGTCCGATGGGTATGGCATAACCCGATGGCGTTTGCGCCCATGGTGACAGGTTCCCCCAAAGGGCAAGGTGCAATTCCTCCCGGGGCACTTCCAGGGTGTAAGGTTCTTTCCAGTCATCGTGGAAAAGGGAGTCTATACGATAAGGGAGTTCCTTTGTTTTGCAGACCAGTTCCATCGATTTTACCTCGGCAGGAACGTCTGAAAAATACAGGGTAAGCCACGCAGGGCAGCGGCTTCTCTCCTCGTGAATGCACGAAGTGGAGAGAAGCAATGCCCCGAGTAGCCATCCTTTTAGAGGAAGTTGCTTCATGCTAGAAGACTTTGTCAAAGTGAGGGACGCTCGTCCAATCTTCGGGTGAGAGGGTCACATCGATGGCACCCGTGTAAATCGGTGTGGTCGGGTTGTCCGAACCAAGACCGGTGATGGTGACACCGACTGAATAGCAGGTGTTTCTGCGGATGCCGTAGTGTTCGTTGCTGGCTTGGTATCCGAATTGCTCTTGGTTAATCGGAACGGGATAGTAGTAGGTTGAACCGTTGATGTCACCTTGGATGACCAGCATCGTACAATTGGGGATGTTGTTGGTGATGTTTTCGTAACAATAGAACGTGTAGGTTTCTGACAGACCGGCATCGGTCAGGTTGGTCGTTATATTTTCAACCAAAATGGAACTGTCATCCAAAAAATTGATGTCGGATTTCATTAGCATGCCCTTGTTGAAAATCATCGCAGGATCCATGTCGGTGTTGGTGCGGAAGAACTTGCCCGCATAGGCATTGATCAGGTAGATTTTTACGTTGCTGATTTCTTTGCCTTCAAGGGTGGTCCCTGCAAAGTTTGTTTTGATGGATGTCAGCGAGACTTTTGACGCAAAACGGGTGACGGGAATCTGGAGGGATTGGGAGCTTTGGTCCAGGGTCGCTGTCGTTTCTCCGTACATTGAGAGGCACTTCTGACGCTCATGATTGAGTTGGGCATACAAAATTCGAAACTCGGAGAGTTTCACCAGGTTGGCGTAGTTGTCGTACGGTGAGTTTGCAATTACGCAAACGAGTTTGTCTCCCGTGCTGCAGTCCAGGGAAATGTCCGACAAATCGGAACCGGTGAACCGTTTGTAGGCATCCAGCAGATGTTTTTCACCCACGTTTTCTTCCGGATTCTCAAAGACAAAGACGTCCACCGTGGTGATGGTGTTGTCTTCTGCTTGGGTTGTTTCGCCGGTAACCTTGGTGGCGTTGGAAGAGAGCGAGAGTTGGAGTCGGACGGGTTTCTTTTCCAATTCCGTTTCGGATGAGATGGTTTCGCAGGCAGTGCTGCCGATGAGCAGGGCAAGGGTTGCCCAAATCAAAGATTTTTTCTTCATAAATTTGAATGAATTAAGTGAAACATAAAGGTTTATTGTTCGTTTAAATTAAACGCTTGCATGAGTTGGGAGATTTCGGGGTCCAGGTTGCCTCGGAATTTGAGGCTGGGATCCATTTCAAAACAGTGTACCAAATGTTGCAGGGCTTCTTGCCGTTCGTTGAGGCGGGCATGCGTCAGGGCCAGCAGGTAATCGCGTTTGCCCGAGGGTCGAAGCGTCTGGAGGATGCTTTTGGCCGTGTGGTTGTAGTCCAGGCACAAACAGGCTACTGCAGTATTCAAATCCTGGTAGGGGCGCAACAGGGTGAGTGCCTTTTCAAAGTCGCGTTCCAGCAGGGCTGCCTTGCCGGCCTCGTAGAGGGTGTCGATCTCCGTCGTGTGCAGGGTGTCCTTGACCATGCCGCGCCGGTGCAAATGGAAATCAAAACGGACGGTTCGCATGAGCGGGAAAAGGACGCGATACAAGCGACCGAAGTCCTGTTGGCGGCGGAGCTGGTTTTCTTTGAGGTCTGGAGCCAAGGGAGCATTGATGATCTGGAGCAACTCCTCGCGTTGTTGCAGGAGGCTGTCGTGTTGCACCAGCACTTTCAGGCGATCCCAATCCTCTGGAATCGTGTGGTTGATGAAGGAGAATGCAGGCAGGCTATCCCGTGCTGGAGGCAGAATTGGAGAGGCGGTAGGGGTCTGAAGGCTATCGTTCACGGTCCAGTCCAGGCAGAGGGTCTGTTTCTGTTCTTCTTCCCATTTTGCCATTTGATCGTTTACAAACTGCTGGAAATGATGTTGGAGGGATTTCCCTCTTTCGTGGGCGAGTCGTTGGTTCAAACTATACCTTCCTTCGGGAGAGCAGGTGGATGTAATCACCAGTGAATCAATTAAAAATGTTTTATTCGAGAGCAACTCGACAATGTTGTTCTCAATTCGAGCCAATTCGGAGGCATTTTCGTGGAGGCAGGTGTCAATCCGGGCAGAACCTTGCGCAAAATCAATGTAGGCCATTGTTTTTGTCAGGGCTTTCCGTTCAACAATCCGTTGGACATAGCGGGTACGGTCCTCCTGAAGGGTCGCCAGGCTGGAGATGTAAAAGGTGAGGGGATCGCTTTGGGGCATGGCATAAAGCAGGCTGCCGTCTTTCCAGATTTCTCCGGTCAGGTAGAGGTCCGCCTTTCGCAGGCGCGGTCGTGTCCGTAAGGTGTATTGGTAGGCATGCGTGGTCGTTGAGTCGGTTGCAGGTGTGTCCAGGTAGATGGGGCAATTCAGGTACGGGGCCTTGACCTTGTACTGGAAGTAATTGTCCAAGTTTTGGATTTTCAAGTTGTTGTAGAAGATGAGTCCCCGACGTTCGTAGTACCGCAGGATCTCTTCCCACCGCAGGTCCTGGAGGTTGTTTTCGTTCCGGTCCAGGAAGTGTGCAATGAGTGCCTGGTAACGCAGTTGGCTACTGTCGGTGATGATGGAACGGAGAAACTCCTCGTAGGCTTCGTAGCCGCGTAGCTGCCGTTGCCGGTAGTCGGAGCCTGTGACCAGCACCGGGTCTAGGATCAGGGTGTCGTTTTGGACACAGAGTTTGGGATAGAAACGGATCTGCCAGCTTGGGTCTTGCAGCGAGGCCGGAACGTGGATGCAAAACTGCAAGTCCACCACGCCGAGCCGTTCTGCAACGTTGCGGAAGGTGGCGGTTATCACAGCCGGTTCCAAGACCTCGCTGGCGATCATTTCACCGTCTTCGTCCTGTACTGCGCGCATCAAGAAAACTTCTTTGCCAGAGAGATCCTTGACGCGAATGGTATCCTGAGCTTTTGGGTCTTCCGTATGATTGAACGCAAGGGTCCGTTCTTCTTGTAGTAGCGAGAGATGGGCGTCGGCGGATCCCTGACGGACAAGTTCCAGCTTTCGTTGGGTGGCACAGGATGAAGCCAACCACAAGAAGAGGAAAACCGAGCATCGGAAGGATGTGATTGTGGAATATTTCATGGCATTAGAAGATGTATTGCAAGCCGATGATGAACCGGTCCGGTTGAAAAAACAGCCCTTTGTCCTGTTCGATGAGTCTCCCACAGCAGCCCGTTGCATAGGTCTGGTGTCGGTCATAACCGCCCCAACAGCCCGCAGCAAATTCGAGGTTGAGGTGTTTGTTCAGCATCCAGTTGTAACCGATTTCGGCTCCCAGACCGAAGGCTCTCCCTTCTTGGACTTGGGGATTCTTCCATCCACTGCGGTTGTAGAGGGAATGTTGGACCTTGCCGCCAACGTACCAGCCAGCGAACTGGTACCAGGGCCAGTAGCGTCCTTGGAGGGACCAGGTGAGCTGTTTGTGGCGAAGGTCATTGCCTGTATTTTTCCAGATGAATGGGTTGTAAATGCCTTTGACGTGGACAGATGTGTGTCGTGAAAGCCCCATGCCCAGGTCTGCCTCAAATGTTCCTAAATCCAGGAGGGAGAGTAGGTTGATGCCGGCAGAGAACATCCTTCCTTCCGCGTGGATCTGCGGCCCGGTCATCCAAAAAGCCAGGAGAAGTATCCAGGTCGGGATGCGTTTTCGTTTCATCGGATTTGCAGGTTAAGTTGCCAGTTTTGTGGAAAGTGCGGAAGGTGATGGCGGTGAGGCACAGCCCCCTCTGCCAGGAACAGTTCTGTAGAGGAGCCGTTCCGGTAATGGATGGTACCTTGTATGCGGGTTTTTCCTTGGATGGCATACGAGGCACGCATTAGGTAGGGTAAGGAGGCTGATGTGTCAACGCTGTCGGAAAGACTATGGAAAAAGCTTATTGAGTCTGTTTGGGAGACGATCACGAAATCCAAAGCATCGGCATCTTGAATCCATTCTTTATCCAGGATGAGGTGAAGGATGGAGGCGCTGCTGTGAGGGTCTGTATAATAGAGGTAGTCACCGGCTTCGTATTCCGCTGAAAGATTCTGGGTGTCGGGTGCCGCCAACAGGCAACCCTTTTCTTTCTGCTGGTGATGGACGGCCGAGTCCAAGGTCTGTGACAACGAGCACAGCAGGTGCAAAGAAAGCAACAGGTGTATCATATCTTTTCAATTAATCTCACACACGTGATGACACCAGGGGCGTTGGTCGGAGGCAAAAGTAGGGCCTTGTGTTAAAATACTGTTACAATTTTGTAAAAAACGTTTCTGACCGTTTTTTTTATAAAAATTGCATATAATTTTGCGGTGTTTTAAGAAAAGAAGAGAATTTTTAAATAATAAAAGAAGATGAAAATTGATCGTTTTTTTCAACTGTTTGTTGTAAAGGAAAAGAAGTTTTTCCCGTTGTACATTGAATTGTCAAAAAACATTTTAGCAGGAGCCAACCGTTTGGTGGACCTGACAATGGAGCAAGACGAAATCAAACGATTGGAGATCGCCCGCGCCATCAAAGCGTGCGAGCGTGACGGTGATAAGACCATGGCCACGATCCTCGAAGAATTGTACAAGACATTTGTGACTCCGTTTGACCGTGAAGATGTACACCAATTGGCATCCCGCATGGATTCTTTCTTGGACTTTATCAACGACTCAGCGAAGAAAATTTCCATTTACCAACCGACCTGCATCGACGAGGCGATGGTGCAAATGGCCAAGTTGATCGAAAAAGATGCGGAATTGTTGGTGGAAGCCGTGTCTCAATTTGAAGAATTGAACAAACGTGCGGACGCAATCAGTGATTTGTGCAAACGCATCGGTGACATCGAGCATGAAGGAGACGATTTGTACGAAGACTACATGAGCCACCTCTTTACCCAAGAGAAGAACGCGATTGAAGTGATCAAGAAGAAAAACATCATCCAATCCTTGGAAGATACCACGGACCACGCAAAATCTGTGGCAGAAGTTATTCGTACCATCATTGTAAAACAAGCATAGTCCATGATTACAGTAGTCATTATTGCGATTGTTATTGCGCTTTTGTTCGACTTCCTCAATGGGATGAACGACGCTGCAAACTCCATCGCAACCATCGTATCCACCAAAGTCTTGAGTCCGACGATGGCCGTGCTTTGGGCAGCCTTCTGGAACTTTGCCGCGTATTTCTTCTTTGGAATTACCGTGGCCAATACCATGGGTAAAGGTATTGTGGATCCGGCCGTCGTGAATGAGTATGTCATCCTGTCGGCTTTGATTGGTGCTGTTATTTGGGTTTGGGCTTGTACCCATTTTGGCATGCCGATTTCCGTATCCCACGCCTTGATTGGGGGCTTGATTGGTCCGGTTCTTTTTGGAATGGGTCCGCAATTCCTCATTGGAAGCGGTATTGCGAAGATTGCTTTGTTCATCATCCTTTCACCGCTGATCGGTATGACCCTCGGTTTCTTTATGATGTGCTTGACCATGTTGGTATTCAAGAAGCAGCATCCCTTGAAGGTGGAGGGTATCTTCAAGAAAATGCAGTTGTTCTCATCCGCGATCTTCTCATTGGGTCACGGTGGAAACGACGCACAGAAGACCATGGGTATCATTGCCATCCTTTTGTTCAGCGTTTCACAAACCCATCCTGATAATGCTTTCATCAGTTTCTTGTTTGATGGAAAACAAGGTTTCCACGTGCCCGAATGGTTGATCTTTACTTGCTACGGAACCATTGCTTTGGGGACCATTACCGGCGGTTGGAAAGTAATCCGTACCTTGGGTGACGGTCTGGCACGCCTCAAACCGGTACAAGGTTTCTGTGCGGAAACAGCCGGTGCATTGACCTTGATCGGTACGGGTTTGGCTGGGATCCCGGTGAGTACGACTCACACCGTAACCGGTTCTATCATCGGTACCGGTATTACCAAAGGAGTTGCCTCTGTTCGTTGGGCCACTGCTAAAAACATTGTGTGGGCCTGGTTGTTGACCATCCCGGCAGCGATGTTGGTATCCGGTCTCGTGTACTTGCTCCTGCAATGGATTGTTCCCGGATTGTAGTTATTATCGATATCATCAAAAAGGAATCGCCCAACTGGAGGTCCAGCTGGGCGATTTGTTATTGTGTCGATTTTACAACAGCGAGATGCTACGTTTGATGAACTCGTTCAAGGATTTTCCTTTCAACATGTTGTTGGCCAACAAGGCAAGGTCGGTGACTTGGTGGAGGAGTTCGTTGCCGTTGGCAAATTCTACCATCAAGGCTTTGCGGGCTTCCCGAACGCGGTCCAATTCTTTTTCGATGCGTTCTTGTTCGTCCCGATCGCTGGTCGAGATGTCTTCCGCTTTTTTGTCTTTGTTCGCTTCCATGATGGCATCCAAAGCGGTGTGCAAGGTGTGGGCTTCTTGGGAGAATGCTTCCGCCTTGCTGCCAGTGGCTTCTTTTTGAGCCTTCAAAATCCGTTGGATCAACGGGTTTTCTACATTGATGGCAATGTTGTAGGAAGCAGGCATTTCGCCGTAGAAGTTCATGCCTCCACCCATGGCTGACATTTCCCGGTAGCGGCGCATGAATTCCGATTGGGTGATGAGGATGGGTTGGCCTGTTTCGCCCAAGTTTTCAGCGGTTACGTAATAGTGGTTGCCGGTGGGCAAGGCGCTTTCGAACATCGAGGACAAGTCGGTGGTTTCTTCTGCTGTGAATTCCGGACGGTTCAGGTCTTCCTTGCAAATGAGTTTGTCGATGACGTCGGCATCTACCCGGGCAAAGGTACTGTCCGGAATGCGTTGCTCCAACAGACCCACAAAATGGGAATCCAACTGGCAGTCGAACAAGAGTACGTCGTAGCCTTTGTTTTTCGCCGTTTCGATGTAGGCATATTGTTCTTCCACATCGGTAGCATACAGGTAAACGACTTTTTTGTTCTTGTCGGTTTGTTCGGTTTCGATGGCCTTGCGGTAGTCTTCGTAGGAGAAGAATTTGCCTTCGGTGTTCTTCAACAACGCAAATTTCTCTGCCCGTTCGCAGAATTTTTCGTCGGAGAGCATACCGAACTCAATGAAGAGTTTGAGGTTGTCCCATTTTGATTCAAAATTGCTGCGGTCGTTTTTGAAGATCTCTTCCAAGCGGTCTGCTACCTTTTTGGTGATGTAGGTAGAGATTTTCTTCACGTTCGAATCCGATTGCAAGTAGCTGCGGGAAACGTTCAACGGAATGTCCGGTGAGTCGATGACCCCGTGCAACAAGGTCAAGAATTCGGGAACGATATTTTCCACCGAGTCAGTGACGAAGACCTGGTTGCAGAACAATTGGATCTTGTTGCGTTGGATTTCCATTTGTTCCTTGATTTTCGGGAAATAGAGGACACCGGTCAGGTTGAAGGGGTAATCCACGTTCAGATGAATGTGGAAGAGGGGTTCATCCTGCATCGGATACAATTCGCGGTAGAAGTTCAAGTAGTCTTCTTCGGTTAAATCCGTGGGTTTTTTGGTCCAGATCGGATCGGTGGCGTTGATGATGCGGGTGTCTTTGTCTTCTGCTCCCGCTTTGCCGTAGGCGATGGGAATGGGCATGAACTTGCAGTATTTGTTCAACAAGGTCTTGATGCGGGCTTCTTCTGCAAATTCCATTGCATCGTCGTCGAGGTAGAGGGTGATTTCGGTACCCCGTTGGCTGTGCGTGCCTTCGGTCAACGTGTATTCGGGATCACCGTCGCATTCCCAACGGACGGCTTGCGCTCCTTCTCTCCAGGACAAGGTGTTGATGACTACCTTTTTGGAGACCATGAAAGAGGAGTAGAATCCCAGGCCGAAGTGGCCGATGATGCTGCCCAATTGGTCTTTGTATTTTTCCAGGAACTCGCCAGCGCTGGAGAATGCAATTTGGTTGATGTATTTGTCCACTTCCTCAGCGGTCATTCCGATACCGCGGTCGGTGATGGTCAGGGTCTTGTTTTCCGGGTCCAAGGCCACGCGAACGGTCAGGTCACCGAGTTCGCCTTTGAAGTCACCACAGCCAGCGAGGGCTTTCATTTTCTGGGTGGCATCCACAGCGTTGGCTACCAATTCGCGGAGGAAGATTTCGTGGTCAGAATAAAGAAATTTTTTGATGACGGGGAAGATGTTTTCGGTCGTTACCCCAATTTTTCCAGTTTGTGCCATAGTTGTATTTTTTGATTATTTGTTTTCAATGTGTGCCTCGAAGAAAAACAAATGCTATACCACGGAGCAGAAAGGTGACAATTTGACACAGAAAAAGAGGTTGATGCAAGTCGGAGACCTGGATCAACCTCGGGTTATTGTGCTGCAACTATCTTATCTCGGAAGCAGGAATTGCATGATTTTTTCCATCAAGTCGTTGAGTTGCTCTTGGGTCTTGAGGGTTTCAAGCGGGAAACCGAAGACCACAGTGCGGTAGTCCGGACCTTCGTAAGCAACGGCTGCCGAGATGTTGTTGTCGGCATAGCGGTAGATGGTCCAAGCACCGTCACCCACGGGCATCACACCGTCCGGTGATTCAACGCAGTAGCAGGTAGCATTGGGTTCGGTGAAGAATTCAAAATGTTCGTTCATTTGGAAACCGTACGGGTTCGGGGCACCTTTGACTTCGCCGGTTGAGGAAGCGTAGTTGGTCATCCAACGGTACTTGAGGATGTTGCGGGCGAAGTTTTGGCCGAGGTTACGGGCATCGCTGCCTTTTTCAATACCTTCTGCCAACTTGGCCATTTGTTTCAAGTTGTTGCGCAGGGAGTCGATCCACACGCGGTTGCGCAGGTTGGCATCCGATGCGGCAACGCAGTCAGTATCGTCGGTGAGGTAATAGTCAAAGCCCAGGGCTTCGTTGCGTGCACGGTTGTCTTCCAAACG
>JAEIGA010012397.1_pt1 | contig 12945 bp, 13 predicted proteins | sample 9270691 | NCBI WGS metagenome assembly JAEIGA01 (sample SAMN17057246, study PRJNA624740) | gut metagenome | biome: biome; isolation source: fecal sample | host: Bos grunniens | place: China: Xizang | collected 2019 | reverse complement strand
ATTTTCTCTCAACGAGTGAAAGTATATTCGAGTTTATCTCAAATATACGAATAAACGAGTGAAAAAATATCAAGCTCGCTTGAATATTTTCTCCCAATGAGTGAAAGTATATTCGAGTTTCAACTCAAATATATAAAAAAGCGCCACAATAGCGATGTGACGCCATATCTTTTTCGTATCTTTGTCCGTATGAGGTACCTGATCCTGCTGCTATTCATGCTTTTGTCCATGATCCTCGTCCATGGACAAAGATTCCGTGTTGCCACATGGAACATAGAAAATGCCTTTGATACAGTCCACGATGAAGGAAAGGACGATTTCGAGTTCCTTCCCGGAGCGGAACGCCGTTGGCATAGCGGACGCTATTGGCGCAAGTTGCGTGGTATCACCCAAACTATTGCCGCCATGGAACTGCCGGCACTGGTTGGGATACAGGAGGTGGAGAATGATAGCGTGTTGCGCGACCTAACCCGTCGTACAGCTCTGAGGTCGGCACATTATCAATACGTCATAACGGACAGTCCGGATGAACGCGGCGTGGATGTGGCTCTTCTTTATAATCCCAGGAAATTTTCCCTCCTCTCCTGGCATGCTGTGCGTGTTCCCAGTCGCCAGCATGGCTTGCATCCCACCAGAGATATCCTTGTTGCCAGTGGTATGATAGGTAGCGATACCCTGCATGCTTGTGTGGTGCATCTTCCAAGTCGTCGCAATAATGATAGTGCTACACAGCGCAACCGTGCATTGGCCTTAGCGACCTTGTGTGGAGTCCTGGATTCTCTAAAAGGAAAGAATATTGTAGTAATGGGAGATTTCAATGCAGAACCCGGTGATAAGATTTTCTCGCAACTGTCCCAATACCTTTGCACCCTGATGCCCACAGACAAGAAAATACTTAAAGCCAAGCGTGGCACATACTGCTTCCGTGGCATATGGAGCTTTTTGGATCATATCCTTGTCTCTCCCAAACTGCACAGCTATGCCAATGGCGAGGCAAGGGAATGTCTCTTCCCTTGGCTTTTGCGCTCAGAAAAACAGGTGCCACACCGCACGTATGGCGGGACAAGTTATCTTGGCGGCCTTAGCGACCATTTGCCTCTGGTAGCAGACTTTGATATTCGGTAATATTCAATGAGTAATGAGTAGTGGGCAATGGGTTAGACGTTCATCGTTCAGCAGCAAACATCTTGTCCAGCATCTTCATGTGGAAGGGACAAGGCTCTCCGCGGAGTTTTGCCAACTGGAACTGTTGGCATGCACGTGCCACCGAGTCTTCCTCAAAGCATTTGAACAATGTATCCTTTAGTTCATCCAGACGCACCACATCCATGGCAGCAAACAGTCCGCACTCAGCATAGCTGACATTCTTCTGTGGCAAAACGCCATGATAGTAGTACGACCACACAAGAAACTGCATGCACACGTCCGGGGTCATCAGTATTTCGCTCATATTTCAAGTTTATTATTATTCGCCTACGCTCATCAAGATAAACAGTCACCTTTGGCTCATCAAGCTAAAGCAGTCGCCTTCGCTCATCAAGTAAAGCATTCATCGTTAAACGTTCAACATTCAACATTCATCGTTCAACAGGTTTTCCTGTTTCCTCCGCCCTTTCATCTCTCTCCGGCCCATCCTAATGTGTAAATCTGTACACGTAGAGAAGGGAATGCCTCTCGCAAGGCCCGGATGCTGTCGCTTATTGTTGCTCCCGTAGTTATGATATCGTCCACAATCAGTACGGCCTTCCCGTTCAAATCTGTCTTTCCTTGTTTTGCAGAGAATATATCACGTGTATTTTCCTGTCGTTCCAGAGCATTCTTGCGGGTCTGTGTCTTGTTGTCCTTAGTCCTGTAAAGAACGTCTTTGCAAATGGGAATCCCTGTTGAGGCAGAGATTCCTCGTGCTATCCATTCTGCCTGATTGTAGCCTCGCTTCATGCGCCTTTTCTTTGACAGCGGGATGGGTATGATATAGTCAATGCCTTGTCCCAAGCCACGGGCGTGCCATAAGAGGAAGGACAGTTTTGCCAACCTTTCTCCCAGTTTTGGGCATCCCATATATTTTATTGCGATGAAGACGTTGTGAAAGTCCGAAACTGTGTTGTAGTAGAATGAGCTCCCGGCAGCGTCCACGTCATGGCTGCCCCATAGGGAACGAAGTATGGGGTTGTCTGTTGCGCTGTCCCATGTTATTGGCTGCATTCTGCATAGGCATACGTTGCACAGGTCCAATTCGCTGCTGTCCAGTTCGGTACCGCATACCGCACAATGTCTGGGCAGTAGAAGGTCAACTAATGTACGCCAAAAACTCATCAGGTTTGTCGTTCATGATAAGTTCTACAGGGAAGCTGGTTTCATCAATCAGGTCCCACAGATACCTGTAATCGGCAATGGAAAACGCGGTATGTGCATCGCTGCCCAAAATTACAGGAATGCCATGTTTTCGGCTTAGACGCAGGATCTCGATGTTATTGGAACGTGCCATGGCTTTGCCTCTTGATGGAATCAGGCTGCTGTTGTTTATCTCTAACAGAGTCCTGTTCTCGCCAGCTGCTACTACGATGGGCTCGAAATCCAGGTCGGCAGTACCATCGCCAGGGTGTGACACAATCTGTACCCAAGGGTTTCGCACAACATTTATCATGCCAACCGTATTTTCCTCCCTGGTTCCTCCTTCCCAGCACAACGAATGTATGCCGGCAATGCGAAGGTCCAGCATACGGTAGTAGTTCTCGTCCAAATCCAGTGTGCCTTCTTTGTCCAGAATGTTCAGTTCTGCACCCAGAAGCAGTTTCACCCCATACATCTCGCGTGGCACAACGTGGAGGTTGCGGAAATATATGGGATCACATGTACCAGGAATTCCTGGTGCATGTTCTGTTATTCCCAATATTTCCAAACCACGCTCTGCTGCCTCGCGGGCCATTTCCTGAATTGTACTGTAGGCATGCCCCGAGACTATGGTGTGCGTATGCACATCCAGCTTTGGTGTCAAAAGCATTATGCCTCGGTATTAGGTGTTGAGGGCATAGGTGCAGGAACACGCTGGAAGCGCAGATTGTCGCGCATGAACTGCTGAGGGTTCACCAAAGGCAGCATAGCACGTGGGAAACCGGCATCATCAGTACGAACTGCCAGAATACCGCGGGCAGCACCGATGGTAATGTCTGTCAGGTGATGTACCAGGCCCACAGGCAGGATCCACTGGTCTCCGTTCAGGTCATACATGGAAGACCATGAATCACGTGAGAATTCAAAAACGGTCTCAACACTCAGCATCATCTGTGTGATATCGTTCTTCTTGTATTCAATGTTCAGCAGGCAGCGCACCAGACGGTTTTGGGTGTCGCTGCTGAAGTTAATCTGATTGCCTACCTGCAGCTCGCCTTCGGGCCATTCATTGCAAAGAGTTACGAATTGTACCTGACGAACGTCGTTTAGTTTAAACTGAATCTGTATCTGTTGTTCTTTACTCATATACCTTAATATATTAAATATGACATTATGTTTTGAGATTGTAAAGGTACGAATTTTCTTTCTAAAATGCCTACAAAAAGCAAAAGCAATAACTTTATTGTGCAAAAATAATTGTACATTTGCGCTATCTTATCATATCGGACTTATGCAAGCAGAGCAACTTTCTCTCTTTGATGATTTCAATACACCCGCCTCTATACCATCTCCATTCCTTGGGCGCAGGGTAGTGGTAACAGGTACATTCTCCCAGAGCAGGCAAACTCTGCGTAGCACATTGCTGAAACTTGGAGCATCGGAAGTCAGATACGACAAGCTGCAGCGCGGTGTGCATTTTCTTTTGGCAGGAGAGAATCCTGTTCCTGATGTCATCAGCTACTGGCGTCTGTATGTGCATGACGGATATAACATTCGCCGCCTCTCGGCAGAAGACCTTCAGCGTATACAGGGTGGTGACTATGCTGCCTATCAGATGCCAGAGGAGATGGCCAAGGACCTGCATCTTACCCATGAGCATTTGTATTGGACGGCTCCGGAGATCAGCAGTTTGAAGGAAACGCGCCAGGTTTCGCCTGTCAGCCTGGACTCGATGGATGTTTTATACGGAAAGGAAATCTTTGTCCATAGGTCCATTATGGAATCCATGCCACAATTGGCACAAGCACTTGGGTGCCTTGGAGCTTATGCCAATATAGAAATGTCTGATGACATAGATTTTATACTGATACCCAAGGATATGCCAGCAGAGATCAGTGATGCCGTAGAGTACTATTACAATTCTAGTCGTTCCACAATGTTCAATGTGCCGTTTGTTATCTTGGAGGACCTGCTGACTTACCTGCAAGAAAGGATACAGAGGTTTCCTGACGAGGTCCTCTCCCAATTAATAAATATATTATAGACACTTCTAATAATGTAACAATGAAAATCAGAGTAGGATTCGGATTTGATGTGCACCAGCTTGTTGAAGGATGTGACCTCTGGCTTGGAGGAATCCGCTTGGAGCATACGAAAGGTCTTTTGGGCCATAGCGATGCCGATGTGCTCATCCATGCTATTTGTGATGCTCTGCTTGGAGCTGCCAATATGCGTGATATTGGCTATCACTTTCCAGATACAGGATCAGAGTACAAGAATATAGACAGTAAGATTCTGCTTCGCCGAACGGTGGAGATAATAGCTGGCAAAGGTTACCGTGTTGGCAATATAGACGCAACAGTCTGCGCCGAACGTCCAAAGCTCAAGGCTCATATTCCTGTGATGCAGCAATGCTTGGCGGACTGTATGGGCATAGACGCAGATGCGGTCAGCATAAAGGCGACAACTACGGAGAAACTTGGTTTCACGGGACGTGAAGAGGGCATATCTGCTTATGCAACAGTACTTATAGAGGCAACAGCCCTCATGGATTGATATAAATCAATAAAACCTGAGGTAAAGGTAAAAAGTTCTCTGCAACTATTGCAGGTCTCGGAAAAAGCCGTACCTTTGCATCGTGTTTTTCATGGTATTAGATTTAAGGTTAACAAAAGATTGGTTGTCGTGAGACAACCTTCTTTTTTTGTATATGCGCAAAACAGCGTAATGGCTGATTAGGGATAATAGTAAAGGGGTACGATACCGTGCCCCTTAAATGTTATGCAGGTTGCCTGTGGCTTTTATGACAGTATATATTGCAGCAGACGAAGTTCTTCTTCGTTGTAGACATCACCCCATTCCTTGTACAGGAAGTCCATGTTGAATTTCCCATTAGGCATGCTGTCGCGTACTTCTTCTATGTCTTCGCGTCCAATCACCTCATCGGTAAAGTAGGTAATATCCATACGTTTGCCATGGTGCAGCAGAGCCTCGAGGTCATCCAATACTTCGTCCAAGTCTATGTTCTCGCTTTCGGCAAAGTCATCCAAGGCAATCTTTCGGTCAATGGCATGAATCAGTTTGATTTGTCTGCGGCTTCGTTCGCTGGTAATGCGTCCAACAGTGTTTTCTTGTATGTTTCCGCTGATCATTGCCATCAGTTCGGGGTCGTCAACACCGTTATACCTATCCTCCACATCATCTCCGTTTATTGTAACGGCATAAGGCTTCTTGCGGAATTTCTTGCCCTCTGGAGTATATGTCAGTGTGTTGCTCCTTTGGTTTTTTATCTTCAATAGACCAACTTCTATTGCACGGTCTATTATGGAATTCCAATCCTCATCGGCCAGCCCTTCGGCAATGCCAAAGGATTCCAGCATGTCCAGTTCCATGGATTGCAGTTCCTCGGTAGCCTGGCCAGTCAGGATATTCTGCAGCTGTTGGCGTGTAAGTCCCAGATTGGCTTCCTGTATTACAATGATAATCTTAACTATTCTGTCCTGTATATTCATGATATCTGTTCTTTTGTTAGTAGGTGCGCAGACCTCTTTTTTCCATTGCCTTGAAGTCTGTTTTTCCCAAGCATCTGTCAAAGGTAAGGGCTTTGTTGTGGTCGCTCAGGTATGTACGTTTTTCTTTTGTGATGTATTTTTCTGAAGTCAGAGCCAGCGAATCCTGGCCGTACGGTGTTGCTATGCCTCCCAGGCCGAGCATTGTCGGGAACACGCAATCCGTCTGTATTGGTTCTGCAGTTCTTGATGCCAGCAGTTCCACTCTCTGGGGGTGCTCTGCACGGTATGTGCTGTCTGTCCATATCAGGAATGGCACGTGCAGCTGGTAGTAGCTGGGCCATGGCGAAGCGTGCAGATACAGGTTGCGCCTGTCGTCGTAGATATCCTCACCATGGTCGCTGACATATAGCATTGCTGCCTGCCTGTTGTCCTTTGCCAGCATGCCTATAATTCTGGATAGCATCATGTCTGTGTAGCGGATTGTATTGTCGTAGGCATTTATGAGAATGTCCCTGTTGTCCTTAGTTGCCTTCAGCGCCAGGTCGGGAGTGTAGTATGCCTGGTTTGGCAGATAGCGGTCAGAATACGTGCTATGGCTGCCATAGGTGTGTACCACTATGAGCAGGTTGCCATGGTTCTTGTCAAGAACATTCTGTATTTCGGGCAGAAGCAGAGAGTCCATCGGGGTGTCCTCCATCCTGTCGCGCAGGAACAGCACCTCTTGTGCCTGTTCGCCAAGATGGTCGTTGAACGACTTGTTGCGTGGCTCGTTGCTCAGGAACGCAGTGTGGTATCCGGCCTCGTTGAATGCTGCCAGAAGTCCCTTTGAATGGTACAGAACCTTGTAGTCATCCGCTGTGGCATGAGAAAGCAGAATGGGTATGCTTTTGTGCGTGGTATTGCTCTGCGACATGCAGTCCTTGAAGACCAGCAGGTCTGGAGTCTGTTTCAATAGGGGAGTTGTCTCTCTTTCATAGCCGTTAAGCTGCCAGTTGGCGGCACGGCTCGTTTCGCCTATTGCCAGCACCAGCACCTTGGGTATAGTATCTGTGTCAGATTCAACTGCATTGAATTCAAAGTCGCGGCTGCTTTCCAGATAGTCTTCACTCAGCGCCTGGCGTTCCATGGCCAGATGCAGATTGTAGCATACGTTTACCGGGAAAAGATCCTCCAGGACTGTCCATTTTCCTGCACGGTCTGCCATGAACGACAAGGGCAGGGAAATCAGCAGAATAGCCATTCCCGTGCAGAATTGTCCCTTGATGAATCTTTTTGAGAAGGAATAGCGTTTGCGTGCCTTTATTGCCGCATGTGCAATAGTAGGAACATATATTACTACTACTGCCACCACAGCAGGATAAATCTGTGACAGCATTTCGCCCATCTCTGCCGGACTGCTGGTTGTCAGGTTCAACCACATGTCCACGGCAATGACTCCTTTGCCAAACAGGTAGCTGAGTACGATGTTGAATGCTCCCAGGAAGAGTACCGGGAACATGTATAGCATTGTCCTGGACAATTTGTACGACAGAGTCAGTATGCACCAGTATGCTCCCAGTGGTAACAGCAGCATGGACATTTTGCCCAGCACAGGCATTGTTTCTGTTACACAAAGGATTAGATTGGGCAGTATCAGTACGGTAAGATACAGAAAGAAGATAAATTTCTGTTTCATTCCTTGCAAAAGCTTTTTTTCTGGCAAATTATCGGGTTGCAAAGGTAATACATTTTCTGTAGATACCAAACGTTATGCAAGAAATCATAAGGAAATAAATTTATTCTTCCTTTATTTGTTTTTGGCATTGTCGTCTGCTTCAAGCATCATGGAGGCACACTCTTCTGCAGAGGCTCCCAGTTCTATGGCCTTGCGGAAATCAGCTGTTGCCAGATTGGTCTTGCGGAAGTCTTTGTAGAGTAGGGCACGCGAGATGAAAAAGTCCGGATTCTTGGGGTCAAGCTCTATGGCATGGTTCATGTCGCTCAGCGCCTGCTCGTATTGCCGTCTTTTTTGATACATGCCGCCACGAATGGCATATACGGCAGCATCATTTGGCCAGTATCTGAGCAGTATGTCAATATGCTCCATGGCTTCCTGTGGACGTTTGTCGTTATCGCAGAGAATGGCCAGTCCCAAGCGTGCTTGCCGGTTTTGTGGCTGCAATGTGACAAGCCGCTCATAGTCTGAGCGGGCCTTGGCATTCAGTCGTTGGCTGGCATAAAGGTAGGCGCGGAAAAAGAGCGCTTCGGCGTGGTTGGGGTTCAGGGTAAGGATATCGTTGAGGTCATTCATGGCAAGGTCATCGTTGCCAGTCTGTATGTTCAGCGATGCCTTGTCCATAAGCAGTTCCTCTGATGCAGGTGTAATCTGCAAACCGTACTTGAATGCCATCATTGCCTCGTCATATCTTCTTTGGCGTACCCTGATCTGTCCAATATATTGATATAATGTGGCACTGGCTGTGTCGGTGGGCTTTTGGTCTATGGCCTGCAGGAACAAGGCTTCGGCTCTGGACAAGGAGTCTTGTTCCAGAGCCTTTATGCCGTTTCTTGCCAATGAAGCATAGTCGTTTGACTGGCAAAATGCAGAAGCGCAAGTCAGCAGGCAAACCAATAGCGTTAGTATTTTACTGTACATCAGCTTCTTTATTTGCTCATTACCTCGCAAACCGCCATTGGGTCTTCTGCGCCATATACGGCAGACCCTGCCACGAGGACATCGGCTCCAGCATCACGCAGCTGTTTCCAGTTGTCCAGTCCTACACCGCCATCTACCTGAATCAGGGCTTTTGAACCCTTGCGGTCAATCATTTCGCGCAGTGCACGCACCTTTTCAAAGGTATGTGGAATGAATTTCTGACCTCCGAAACCAGGGTTCACGCTCATGAGCAGGACGAGGTCCACGTCGCAGATTATGTCCTCCAGCACACAGATGGGTGTGGCGGGATTCAAGGTGACGCCTGCCTTCATGCCAGCATCATGAATCTGTCCTACCACGCGATGCAGATGAGGGCATGCCTCGTAATGAACATTCATGAGGTATGCGCCCAAAGCCTTGACTTCGGGAATAAATTTCTGCGGTTCCACTATCATCAGATGTACATCCAGTGGTTTGTCTGTAAGTTTTGCAACGTACTTCAAGACGGGGAAGCCAAAGGAAATGTTGGGGACAAAGACACCATCCATGATGTCCAGGTGCAGCCACTGTGCAGCACTGCGGTTGAACCACTCCATGTCTTTCTGGAGATTGCCGAAGTCGGCGCTAAGTAATGAAGGAGAAAGCATATTTAAAACGGAAAAGTTAAAACGGAAAATGGAAATATGGATGAACGTTGAACGTTTAATGTTGAACGATGATAGCTTTAGCTTGAAGAGCGTAGTCGACTGTTTATCTTGATGAGCGCAGGCGAATAATAACGATGAAATATGAATGTCATACTTTAAACGTTCAACGTTCAACTTTAACGTGTCTACTTAATATACTTCACGGTGTACATGAATTCGCGGTCCTTCCATCCCAGAAGGTACTGCTCCTCGGCCCATGCACCCCATGAGTTGACGCATCCCAGGCCCATCTGTGTCTGTGCCACCTGTGTGACGGTGAGGTTGCGTGGGGTGAGGTCGCCAGAGTGTGACTGGCGTGCATTCTTGTCGGGACCGTCATCCAAGTCAGATGGGAAGTAATTCAGTGAAGAGCATTCCATAGGCCCATGGGCTTTGAACTCCAGTCCTTCACCCTTGACATTGAGCACCTGCCAGTATCGTACATCACAATGGTTGCCAGACTCCTGCGGACGGATATATGCATGATACTGTTCTGCCACGCTTTGGGTGAAGATGCCCAGATGCTGTGACTCCTTGCGGTCAGCATAGTTTTCTATCGGACCGCGGCCGTAGTAGTTGACTACGTCATATTCCTTGGGCATAACCCATTGCATGCCGAAGCGTGTGGGCATGGACTTGTGCTTTGCCTCTTCGTTTACATCAAGATGCTCTTTGATGGTCAGATTGCCATCTGCATATAATGTATATGTAAGCGTGAGGCTGGCATCCATGCGTACAATATCCATCTTGGCTGTAACGCGTGCCGAAGTCTTGTTCTGTTCCATCTTGATGGACTTCAGGGCCAGTGTGGGGTTGCGCCATGCCTGCACTCTGTTTATTACACCGGCACCGCCGCCGTAGTCGTTGTCGGTGGGGGCACGCCAGAAGTTGGGCTTTACACCATATCCGTCGGCCAGCAAAGGTTTGCCGTTAATGTCCACATAGTCTATCATGCCAGTGTGGCGGTTGATGGTGACCGTCAGCCCCTGTGCTGTCATTTCGTAGCATGCCAGCATGCTGTCCACCTGTACTGTGCCAACGAGTGATGCTTCGGCATTGTCCTGGGCTATGGCCTGTGTGGCATAAGAGTCCTGCAAGGCCAGTTGCTGGTGTGCTACCACGTAGCCGGCTGGCAGCATGTTGCAGTCGTTGCCCAGTACAAACTCCACGTTGAGCATAACGTCCTTGCCGGGATTTGAGGCCAAGGCTGCCTTGATGGCAGCGGCATCTATCTTCACTGGTGTAGTCTTCTGCTGGGGAAGGTTGACCTTGTCTATGCTCTGCTTGCAGACCTGTTTGCCATCCACCAGTGTAGATAGCAGCATGCGGATATTGTCGGAACCGCTAAAGAACTTCTCGTTGTAGACGGAAATTGTGCCTTGCTCCAGGTCGATGCTCTTTACCCAATAGTCCTGATAGCCATACTGCACCTCGTAGGCGTGGGGATGGAACGAGCGGTCGGGAGCAACAATGCCATTGCAGTTGAAGTTGTGGTCGGAGGCAGGATATCGGCCGGAGTCGCCGCCATACATCCATATCTGGTTGCCTGTAACCTTGCTCTTGCCGCGCACGGCCTGGTCTACCATATCCCAGATGAAGCCGCCCTGATACGAAGGATACTTGCGGATCAGCTCCATATAGTGCATGAAGCCACCCATGGAGTTGCCCATGGCATGTGCATATTCGCACTGGATAAGAGGACGTGGAGGATTCTGCTTGCTGTAGTTCTCGCAATCCCTATACTCGTAGTACATGGGGCAGAACACGTCGGTCTCCTTTGCCAGTCCGGCACGCTCGTACTGTACGGGGCGTGTGCTGTCAAGCGCCTTGATGGCATGGTAGGCATCCTTGAAGTTGTCGCCATGTCCGCTCTCGTTGCCCATGCTCCAGAAGATGATGGAAGGATGGTTCTTCTGGATCTCCACGTTGCAGATGTTGCGCTCCACAATGGCCTTGCGGAAATCGGGGTTCTGTGCTAGGCGAGTGCGGTCGTAGCCCATGCCATGACTTTCGAAGTTGGCCTCGGCGCAAACGTAGATGCCATATTCGTCGCACAGGTCATAGAAATAAGGGTCGCAAGGATAGTGACTGGTGCGGACGGCATTGATATTCAGCTTTTTCATGGTACGGATGTCCTCCAGCATGCGTTCGCGGCTGATGACATAGCCGCCATCGGGGTCCATCTCATGACGGTTGGCGCCCTTGATGAGGATGGGTTGGCCGTTGAGCAGAATCTGTCCATTCTTTATCTCGATATGGCGGAAGCCTACACGCTGGCGCACTGCCTCTATCGTACCCTTCTTGTCGGACAGGGTTACTGACAGGGTGTAGAGGTTGGGAGTTTCTGCTGTCCATGGCTTTATGCCGGGGAGCTCAGTGGAATATGTGCTCTCTTCTCCGGCAAGTATGCCTTCCTGCGACCATACGGTCTTGCCTTCAATGTCGCAGAGCGACAGCTTTATGGCCTTTCCCTTGGCATTGGCTGTGCTCAGGTTTACGGACAGTTTGCCAGTTGTGAAGTTTTCGGCAAGATCCTGCCCGATGTGTATATCCTCAATGTGTGCCTTGGGTCGTGAGTACAGGTACACCTCGCGGGCTATGCCGGTGAAGCGCCAGAAGTCCTGGTCCTCTCCGTACGAACCGTCGCACCATCTCATTACCTGCATGCAAATTAGGTTCTTCTCTCCGGGTTTCACGTATCGGGTAATGTCGAACTCGGCAGCATCCTTTGAATCCTCGCTGTAGCCCACCTCTTTACCGTTGACCCACAGTGTCAGGTTGCTGGTTGCAGAACCTACATGCATAACAATCTGCTCGCCCTTCCAGTCGGCAGGGATCTCAAATTCCTTGCGGTATGAGCCCGTGTAGTTGTTCTTTTCTTCGATATAAGGCGGATTGGGCTTGAATTGTGTGGCCCATGCGTATCCGATGTTCTTGTAGGTGATGTCTCCGTAGCCATTCAGTTCGAAAAGTCCTGGTACAGGGAACTGTACCCAATCTGTGTCGTCGTAGCCGACGGCATGGAAATTCTTGGGTGCATCGTAGTGGTGCTTTACGAAGTGGAACTTCCACAATCCTTCCAGGGACATATGTCGGCTGCTGAGGCTCTTGTCACCTGTGGCAGCCAGTTTTTCTGACTCGTAGGCAAAGAAAGAGGCTCGTGGCGCCAAGGTGTTGACGCGTGTGACATAAGGGTTCATCCAGCGCTCATAGCTGTCATACCTTTTTTGGTCGTTGGCATGGATGTTTCCAGCAAGGGATAATGCCGAGACTGCAAGGAATAAGAATTTCTTCATGGTCTTTTGGTATTTTGTTCTTTATGTGTTCAGTGTTACAAAGATACATTATTTATAGATGAATATCCTCTCTTTTTCTCTAACTCACGCTAAAATAATGTATTATTATGCAAAAAGTGGGTTGAATTGCTTGCTAATTAAGGGAAAAGTAGTACCTTTGCACGCCGATTATTATCAACGGAGCCTCAACAGGGCCCCGTGGTGTGTGTGGATAGGGTACCGATTGGCCTCGGGTCCAGTCCGTGAATCGCACCGAAAAGAGCAAGTAATCAATTAGCAACAAACAACAAAACAAAAACAATGGACACATTGAGTTACAAGACCATCTCTGCTAACAAGGCAACTGTAAAGAAGGAGTGGGTTGTAGTTGACGCTACAGACCAGGTCCTGGGTCGTCTGGCCAGCAAGGTGGCAAAGATCCTGAGAGGTAAGTACAAGCCCGAGTTCACTCCCAACGTGGACTGTGGCGACAACGTGATTATCGT